>ERZ1740070.88-NODE-88-length-67387-cov-9.208771_pt1 | contig 67387 bp, 48 predicted proteins | sample MGYA00581734_ERZ1740070 | MGnify/ENA primary metagenome ERZ1740070 (study PRJEB43018, sample SAMN04849744) | marine metagenome | isolation source: floating plastic debris | place: Pacific Ocean | collected 2008-09-01 | study: EMG produced TPA metagenomics assembly... | reverse complement strand
CATCACATCGCCCCACCATCAAAGACGATCCGCTCGTTCTTCCGCCGCGGGTCCGCGACGGGCACGGCCGAGAGCAGCGACTGTGTGTACCGGTGCTGGGCGTTGTGGATGATCTCGTCGCGCGTGCCCTCTTCGACGATCTGTCCTTTGTACATCACCGCGATCCGCTGGCACACGTGCTGGATCACTGCCATGTCATGGCTGATGAAGAGGTAGCTCAGCCCAAACTCGCTCTGCAAGTCGGAGAGCAGGTTGATGATCTGTGCTTGGATCGACACGTCGAGCGCGCTGGTCGGCTCGTCGCACACGATGAACTTGGGCTCGAGCGCGAGCGAGCGGGCGATGCCGATGCGTTGGCGCTGCCCGCCGGAGAACTCGTGCGGGTATCGATCGGCCGCGGCCCTGGGCATGCCGCAGCGCTCGAGCAGGGACTCGACTTTTTCGCGGAGTTGATCGCGGTCGCCCGCCATGCGGTGGACGATCAACGGTTCGCCGATGATCGCGGCGATCCGCATGCGGGGGTTCAGGCTGCCCGCCGGGTCCTGAAAAATGATCTGCATGTCGCGTCGGAGCGCTTTGAGCCGATCGCCGGACGCGGCCAGGACGTCCTCGCCATCGAATCGCACCGAGCCGCCCGTGGCGGGGATCAGTCGCAGGATCGTCCGGCCGACGGTCGTCTTGCCACAGCCCGACTCGCCGACCAGCCCGAGCGTCTCGCCCTTGCCCACGCGAAACGTCACGCCATCGACAGCCTTGACGTGCCCGGTCACACGCTGCAACAGCCCGGATCGCACTGGAAAGTGCGTCTTGAGGTCGTCCACCTGCAGCAGCGGCTCGTGCCGACTGTTCTCGGGCGAAGATGATGCGGACGGCTCGGCAATGGTAGCAGTATCGGACATGCGAGCATGGTACCAGCCGCGGCCGGTCTGCCCGATGGGCGCGTCGATCCGCCGAGCAAACGCCGATCTGCAAACAACTCCCGCAGAACCCTGCTTGACGAACCACGAGCGGACGATATTGTTGCGGACTCGCCAGCGGGCCTCACATCCGCACGGCGAGTTCGCCCGTCGCGCTTCGGCACGCGGGGGCGATCCAGCAGGGCAGGTAGCTCAGTTGGTAGAGCACGGCATTGAAAATGCCGGTGTCGGCGGTTCAAGTCCGCCTCTGCCCATTGGACGCGGTTCCACCGCGTCGAAGACGTTCGCGACTCCCCCGCTAAGTCTGCCTTGGCGGGGGCTGTTGTTTTCGGTCTTCGGGTCTTTGGTCGTCGGGGCTGCGAACGGGCGGTCGGCTTTCCACGCCCATCCGAGCTGATCGAAGCCCTTGCCGATCAGGGCACCTCAGTCTTCAACACCGCAATATCGAAGGCTGGCCCAAACCGGGAAGTGATCCGAGGGGTACCGCCCGTTTCGATGTGTCCGGTCGATGCCCGCTCCGATGACATCGAAGTCATGGGTCACGAAGACATGATCGATCATCTCCCCGTCGACCCGACCTTGGAAGCCGTTGAAGGTACCAACCGATCGTTCGTCGGGCTTGGCTTCACGGAATGCGTTGACCAGATGTGCCGCTTCGTTCTCCAGCAACGACAGCATCGCCGGATTCTGCTCCCCCGCATTGAAGTCGCCCAGCACGACGACCGGGTCCGCCGGTACGTCGCGGTTGACAACCCGTCTTGCGATCAGTTCCGTGCTTCGCTCGCGTGAAGGCTGGGAGACATGGTCAAGGTGCGCATTGAAGACGTACACCCCGCGTCCCGAGTCGAGCTCGACGAGCCTCGCCCACGTGCAGATGCGCGTGATCGAGTTGCCCCACGTCACCGACGCGACCTCGTCGGGGGTATCCGAGAGCCAGAACGTGCCCGCGTCGTCGACCGTGAACCGATCAGCCTTGTACAGGATCGCGGTGTACTCGCCGCGTGTTCGCCCGTCATCCCGGCCCACGCCGATCACCGCGTACCCCGGAACGCCGGCAATGATCTCGCGGATCTGACCGTCCAGCGCCTCCTGCAAGCCGAGGATGTCGGCGTCGTGGTCATCGATCACGTCAAGGACCATGTCGCGCCGCATCGGCCAGCTGTTCTCGCCATCGTTGGCAGTGCCGAAGCGGATGTTGAACGTCATCACTTTCAGCGTCGACGCGAGTGGCGACAGCTCTGCTCCGGGTTGAGCCGCCGATGTTGTCGCGGTGAGCGCCAGCACCACACATCCGATCATCCATCGCAGCATGTTTTTCACGTCTCGCATTAGATGGCCCTCGCATCCGGTGTGTTGGCACCACCAAATTTATCAACAACGGCCGGCCCGCCGAGTCACACGTCGCCGAGCTCCGCGATGAGCCGGGCCTCGTCCCACACTTCGACACCAAGCGCCTCGGCCTTTGCGAGCTTCGACCCCGCCTTCGCGCCCGCGATCAGCACATCGGTGTTCTTCGATACCGATCCGGAAACCTTCGCGCCAAGAGACTCAAGCCGTTCGGTCAGCGCCGTCCGATCTGTGGTTTCGAGCGTGCCCGTGATGACTATCTTCTTGCCCGACACGGGTGACCGAGCCTCGCCTGGTGCGCCAGGCTTGACATAGTCCTGGCTCGTGAGATCCACGCCCGCCGCCGCGAGGTCGGCAAACGCCTGCCGGGCCGCGTCCGAGTGCAGGTACGCGTAGACCACATCGGCCGTGCCCTCTCCAAGGCCAGTCTCGACCGCATCGGCAATCAACTCGGCCGAGCCGGTGAGTTCTGTGCGGCGCACTTGGCTCATCCGGTTCACCGCCATGGGCATGAGCTGCCACCGCTCGGCTGCGAGCAGCGCATCGATCGATGGGAAGGCGCGCGCGAGTTGCCGGGCGGTGGTCGCCCCCACATGCCGAATACCCATGCCTGCAAGCACGCGTGCCATGCCGCGCGACTTGGCCGACTCGATACCCACGAGCAGGTTCTCGACCTTCTTTTCCCCCATCCGGTCGAGCTCGGTCAGCCGCTCTTTGTGCTCGCCAAGCGCGAAGATGTCGGCGAACTGCCGGAGCGGGATGTCCTCGGTCACGCGGATGACATCGATCGTCTGCTCTCCGAGCCCATCGATGTCCATTTGCTTACGTCCGACAAACCAGACGAGCTTCTCGCGCACCTGCGCTGGGCACTCTGGATTGATGCATCGCCGCGCCGTTTCGAGCGTTGGGTCGTCTGCCGCCTCCTCGGGCTCAACCTCCACCGGCCCGCCGCACACCGGGCACTCGCCCGGGGCCACGATCGGCTCGGCGTTGCCCGCTCGCTCGCCAATCACCACCTGCACGACCTGCGGGATGATCTCCCCCGCCTTTTCCACGATCACGGTGTCGCCCACACGCAGGTCCGCCCGCTCGCCCACCCGATCGGTAGGCAGGTCGCGCACGCGGCCGAAGTTGTGGAGCGTCGCGTGCCGAACCGTGGTCCCCGCGATGAGCACCGGCTGCATCACGGCACGGGGCGTGATCTTGCCCGTCTTGCCCACCTGCCAGTCCACCGCGTCCAGCACGGTCCGCTGACGCTCAGCCGGGTACTTGTACGCGATGATCCAACGCGGGCTCTTTGACGTCGTGCCGAGCTGTGCTTGCTGATCGAACGAGTCAACGCGGACGACCATGCCGTCGGTCGCGTAGTCGAGCGTCAGCCTCGCCTCGGCAAAGTGGCGAACTGCGGCCAGAATCTCGTCGAGTGACCCCGCCCGCGTGCTGTGCGGGCTCGTCGGAAACCCGAGGTCCGCGAGGCGCTCGGCGAACTCGCCATGCCCCGTCGCAAACGAAGCGTCGGACACCACACCCCGGCCATGGGCGATGAATCGCAGATCGCGTGACGCGGCGACCTTCGGGTCAAGCTGCTTGAGTGTTCCCGCGCAGGTGTTTCGCGGGTTCATGAAAAGCTCGTCGCCGTCCGCCTCGCGTTGCGCGTTGATCGCCGCGAAGACGCTGTTTGGAATGAAGACCTCGCCCCGGACCTCGAGCACTTCTGGAACACTGGGCACGCCACCAGCGTCGAGTTGCAACGGCAGCGCTCGGATCGTCCGCACGGCGTGCGAAACCTCGTCCCCCTCCTCACCGTTGCCCCGCGTGAGGGCTTGGACGAGCGTTCCCTGTTCGTAGCGCAGCGAGATCGCGACGCCGTCGATCTTCGGATCGCACACGAACGCCGGGGCCTCTGCCCGAAACAGATCGGATGCGGCATCGTCCGGGTCGATCTTGAGCGCCTTGAGCACCCGGGCGTGCCACTCGGCCAGCTCGTCCTCGTTGTACGTGTTGTCGATCGACAGCATCGGCAGCGCGTGGGGCTTGGTCTCGAATCCCTCGATCGGTTCACCGCCCACGCGCTTGGTGGGGCTGTTCGGGTCGTCGTGCTCGGGGTGCTGATCCTCGAGCTTCGCAAGCTCCGCGAGCAGCGCGTCGTACTCACTGTCGGCAATCGTGGGCGCCGCATCTTGGTAGTAGGCAGCGTTCGCTTGGTGCAGGATCGCCCGTAACTCGGCGATGCGCGCGGCGGGATCGTCGTTCGTGGTCTTGCGTGTGGGCGACACGAGGCGATCGTACCCAAGACCAGCCGCTCGGTGATCGACGCCGGCCGAGTCATCGCGCGCACGCGGGCCGCGTACGATTCGCCCATGCCCGCCGATCACGCTCCCGAAATCACAAACAAGATCATCGACGGCCGAGCGGTTGCCGCGAAGCTGCGCGAGCAGATCGGCGCGCGGGCCGCTCGCATCCGCGAGGCCGGAGGCGTCGTCCGCCTCGACGCCGTGCTCGTCGGCCGGGGCGACAGCCCCGCCCGCCAGTACGCGCTCAACCAAGCCCGAACCTGCGACCAACTCGGCATCGAGTACAAGCTGCACGAGCTGCCCGACGACGCCGGCTACGACGACATCGCGGGCCGCGTGCTGCTGCTCAACACCGAGGACCGCGTCACCGCGATCATGGTCCACCTGCCCATGCCCGATGGGGTCGATGCCTACCGCGTCCAGCGTCTGATCGACGCCGACAAAGACGTCGAGGGCGTGAACCCCGCGAACATCGGCAACATCGTCTACGGCCGGTCCAGCCTCGCCCCCTGCACAGCCCTCGCGACAGTGCAGATGATCGAGGAGACGGGCATCGACCTCCGGGGCAAGCGTGCCGTCATCGTCGGAGCGGGCGACGTGGTCGGCAAGCCCATCGCGGTGCTGCTCATGCGCCGGGAGGCGACCGTGGTGAGCTGCAACAAGTTCACCGAGGGCCTGGCGGATCTGTGCCGATCCGCCGACGTGCTCGTTGCGGCCGCGGGCGTGCCCGATCTGATCTCGGCCGACATGGTCCGGCCCGGTGCGGTCGTCGTGGATGTGGGTGTGAACCGGGTGTCGGCAGACGACGGCCGGACCGTGACAGTGGGGGACGTCCGCTTCGACGAGGTCGCCCCGGTCGCAGGCCGAATCAGCCCCGTGCCGGGGGGCGTGGGCCCCGTGACGGTCGCGATGCTGCTGCGAAACGTCGTCGACGCGGCCGAACGCGGGCATTCGCTCGCCGATACGCCGGGCTGATCGCCTCCGGGCCGCTAGACTTGCTTGACACACGGGCGGGATGCATCCCCGCCGCGACGGAGGCGTTATGCCCGAAGTGCTGCAACTACACACGATAACCCCAGACATCCTCGTATCCGGCCACGCCCGCACGCTCGCGATCGGAATGCCCGGCCATTGGGAGATGCTCGCGATCCTCGCGATCGGGCTGCTGCTCTTCGGCAAGCGGCTCCCCGAGGTCGGCCGGAGCTTGGGCCGATCGATCGTCGAGTTTAAGAAGGGTGTCAAAGGCATCCAGGACGAGATCGAGGCCGAGACCTCAGCACCCGCGACCGCGCCGAAACAGATCGACGAGAACCCGGTGGACGACAAGCGTGTCGGCCAGGGCGATACGATCCAGCGTCAGCCCGCGAGCGAGTAGGCGGACTCGTCGCGTCCGTGGCCGAGCCGCGACACGGGGCGTAGCATCGCCTTCCGCCCGTCCGGGCGCCACCCCACTTGGCGAGGTAGCTCAGCTGGTTAGAGCGTGGGATTCATAACCCCAAGGTCGAGGGTTCGAGTCCCTCTCTCGCCATTCCGACTTCGAGACGCGGCCCAATCGGTCGCGTTCGTTGTTTTTGCACTGGGCACGCCCGCCTCACGGATTGTCGCTGTCTTTACGTCGGGGGTGTTTGTGGGTTGCTTGTCGGCTCGCGCGGCAGCCGAATCGCGACTGCTACATTTGCCGGTTGCGCACTCACGCGCAGCCGCAGGAGATTCCCCGATGCCCATGACCAGAGGACGAGTGAGCTTTGCCCGTGTTGCGATCGGAGGCGATGCGCCGCGTGCGATCAATGGCGACACGCTCGCGCTGCTCGAGGCGGGCGTGATCGGCGTGGGCGGCACGGCCGTCTCACAAGAGATCGAGGCCGGCTGGACCGCGGGCGACCACGTCTTCGACCACAGCTTCGCCCACGAGAAGAACACCTTCTCCGCGGGCGGCTGCGGCTTGCTCGGCCTTCGCATCGATACCAACCGCGTGCCCGCCGAGATCAAGCGGGCACTTCGAGCCCAGCACGAGACGGCCATCGCCGAGACCCACGGCGGCACGCTCACCCGGTCGGGCAAACGCGAGGCTCGCGAGCTCACCGAGCACGCGGTGCTCGATGAACTCGCCTCCGGCAAGCATCGCAAGAGCGCCGCGGTCGATCTCATGTGGGACGCGGCCCGCGGCGTCGTGCTCTCGGCTGCGGCGGGGCAAGGCGTCATCGACGCCCTCCGTGCCCACTGGAAAGCAACCCTCGACGGCTCGCTCATGCCCGAGTCCGCCGGCGGCGTCGCGTGGAGACTCGCCAGCGCCCGCGGCGACACGCGCTGGCTTGAGGACGTCCGCCCAGGCGTGTTCACCCCCGTGCCCGACGGCGCCGCGTCCGACCGCCCGGATGCCCCCTGGTGCCACGCGGGCGGCGCGACGGACGACTGGATCGGCAACGAGATGCTGCTGTGGCTCTGGTACTCGGCCGAGGCGGGCGACGGGATCGCCGTCACGCTCGACGGCGGCGAGCGCGTTGAGGCCGAGATCGTCTTCGACGGCCCGATCGAGCTCGAGTGCCCCTGGGGCGTGATGGGCAAGGTCGCGATCAAGGCCCACGAGGAGGGCGTCGCAGCCTCACGCACGGCGGAGGCTCGCGAAGCGATTCGCATCGGCAAGCAGCCCCGGCGGGCGGGCCTGATGATCTCCGACGGCGAGCAGGCCTGGCGTTTGACGCTGCAGGCCGACCGCTGGCTGATCAGCGGCTGCGAGCTTCCGAAGGACGAGGCCGACGACGAGCTGGATCCGCGCGAATTGATCGAGGTCCGCGTGGAGCGCATCCGCCGGCTGGACGCCCTGCTCATGGGGCTGCTCGATGCGTTCATTCAGATTCGGAGCGGAGACGGTTGGTCGGTGGTTCAGCCACGGATCGCCGAGTGGGCACGCACGGGTGAGCGGCCGAGCCGGACCATGCCGCCGAACGCCGAAATCGCGGTGTCTCCACTGGAATCGGGCAGCAGCGTGTCAGAAACCGCCGCTGTTTCATCGTGAACGCCACACATGTCTGTATGTGTGTGGTCAATATGGGGATATTGGTCTACACTAACCACGAGGGACGGAGGCGTGGCGTAGCGTCCGCTGTCGCTCACTTGTCGCTCTTGCCACCCGTTTCCATCGGTGCGAGGCGGCGAGAGTCTGGTACAAATTGGTGTAAAAACCGCCAACGCGTTCAACTCGGCTGAAGCCGGGGAGAAGAGGGGACAATGTCCTTGCGGCGGCTGTCAGCGAGCGGGTACCCGACGTCCGGGGCTCGGCATTGAAAGGACTTTAGTGATGAGTGCTATTCGGCGTTTCGCGCTCGTTGCCTCCGCTGCGACGGCCTGCATGGCCGGCGTTGTTGGTTGCACGAGCAATGAGGTTGAGACCGGTCGCGGCGAGGTTCGCCCTGTTCTCTACCCCCAGGCTCCCACGGCTGATCCCGCCCCGATGATGACCGAGGCCCCCGCGCCCGCGGCCACCCCGGCAGCGACCCCCGCCCCCGCCCAGGCATCGACCCAGAACGTCTCGTTCGTCGGTCAGCCCATCGGTGGCGGCGCGGTTCGCGTCGAGAAGGTCATGCCCAGCGAGGTCGTGATGGGTGCTCCCTTCGAGTACCAGATCATCGTCACCAACCTGCTCAACCAGGACATCGAGAACGTCGTCCTCACGGACACCTTCTCGAACAACTTCGAGCTCATCTCGTCCGATCCCCAGGCTCAGCGCGGCTCCGGCGGCGTCTACACCTGGAACCTCGGCGGCATGGGTGCCAATGAGCGTCAGGTCATCACCGTCCAGGGCCGTGCAGGCTCGGGCGCCCAGCTCAACACCTGCGCCGAGGTGACCTACCAGATTCCGATCTGCGCTCAGGCCAACATCGTCGAGCCGGCCCTCCGCCTCGCGATCGCCGCCCCCGCGGAGGTCTGCAAGTGTGATCCGATTCCGATCACCATCACCGTCACCAACCCCGGTACCGGTGTCACCCGCAACGTGACCGTCAGCCACACCCTCCCGCGCGGCCTGACCACGCAGGACGGCCAGCAGACCGTCTCGCTCGACGCGGGCAACCTCGCACCTGGCCAGTCGCGTGACTTCACCGTCATGGCAATGGCCGACGGCCGCGGCAACTACTCGAACACCGCTTCGGCCAACGCCGCTGCCGGTCTCGAGGCCCGCTCCGGCACCGTCAACACCAAGGTGACCGAGCCCAACCTCGAGATCACCTGCTCGAGCCCCAGCAGCCGCTTCATCGGCCGTGGTGACAGCGATCGCTTCTCGCACCGCATCCGCGTCAGCAACACTGGTGACTGCGCTGCCGACAACGCGATGGTCCAGGTCTCCGCGACCGACGCCAACATCGTCAGCGTTTCCGAGGGCGGCACCTTCTCCGCCAACGGCGCTTCGTTCAACCTCGGCACCCTGGCGCCCGGCGCCTCGCGTGAGCTCGAGATCTTTGTTGACCCCTCCGCCCCCGGCACCGTCACCACGACCTCCACCTTCTCGGCCGACTGTGCCGACACGGTGACCTCGTCGTGCGACACCGCTGTCGAAGGCATCCCGGCCGTGCTCCTTGAGGTCGTCGACCTCATCGACCCGGTCCTCGTCGGTGGCGAGACCACCTACGTGATCACCGTCACCAACCAGGGTTCGGCCCTCGACCGTGACATCACCATCCGTTGCGAGCTGGAAGAGGGCGTCGCCTTCGTGAGCGCCACCGGCGCGACCGCCGGCTCGGCCAACGGCAACTCGATCACCTTCGCCCCGCTCCCCACGCTTGCTCCCAAGCAGCAGGCCGAGTGGCGCGTTGTTGTTCGCGGTACCTCGGCACGTGACACCCGCTTCTCGGTCCGCATGGACACGGGCATGCGTGACCGTCCCGCCACCGAGACCGAGCCGACCTTCATCTACGAGTAAACCACTCGTCGACGTAGGTTGACATCTAAGTCAGATCGCGCCGCCCCGAGCACCCGCTCGGGGCGGCGTTATTTTTGCTTCACGTCAGGCCGCTACGGTCTTTGCATCATGTCCAACATCCACGCGGACAACTCCAGCTCCTCAGGAGCGTCAACCCGGGCCGAGGCGTCGGAGCATGCGGCGAGAGACGAGCGCGCCTCCCACGAGCGAACCGACTCGGCGCGGCTGTCAAGAGTCCGGGCCCTGGCCGACCTTCTCGATACGAAGTACGGCGTGCCCGGCACGCCCATCCGGTTCGGCTTCGACGCAATCCTCGGCATCGTGCCTGTCGTCGGTGACACCGCGACATTGCTCATCGGGCTCTACCCAGTGCTCGAAGCCCTGCGCTCGCGCGCGAGGAAGCGGACGATCGCAAGGATGCTGGCCAACCTCGGCATCGACTGGCTTCTGGGCCTCGTGCCCTTCCTCGATCTCGCGCTGGACGTCGCCTTCAAAGCAAACACGCGGAACCTGCGGCTGCTGGAGCACGATCTGGAGCGAGGTCGGTGACGGTGCCTCGCTGGTGTTGCTGCGAGGTGGCGCGCGAAGCACTGCGACGCGATGGGGTCAGCGGCGTGTCATCGCGCAGGGCAAGACGATGACTCAGAACGGGAAGATCATCGGCGTGATGGTGATGCAGCTGGCGGCGAGCAGCAGGTTCATTGGGACGCCAATTTTGAGGAAGTCGAGGATGCTGTAGCCGCCGGGGCCGTAGACCATGAGATTGGTCTGGTAGCCCAGCGGCATCGCAAACGACGCCGATCCCGCCATCATGATCGCGATGACGAACGGCATGAAATCAACGCCCAGTTGGGCGGCGGTGGCCTGGGCAATGGGAAACACGAGCGCGACCGCCGCGTTGTTGGTGACCACCTCGGTCGTCAGCATCGTGACCAAGTAGATGACGGCCAGGGCCATCCACGGGTTGTCGCCCGCAAGCGCGAGCGCGGTCGACGCGGCGGCACTGGCGGCACCCGTCTTGTCAAGCGCTGCGCCCATCGCGAGGGCTGCGCCGATGACCACGAGTACCGACCAGTCCACCGACCGCCGCGCGCTGCTCACGGTGCAGCAGCGCGTGACGATCAGCAGCCCGGAGGCGATCATCGCCGCGACCAGCATCTCCACGACGCCGAACGTCGCGAGGGCGACCATACCGATGAGGATGACGAGCGCAAGCGGGGCTTTGGCGTGGATTTTGGGGGTGGAGTCTTCGAGGCCGCTGACGAGAAGGAAGTCGCGGGAGTTGCGGTGGCGGTCGATGAAGCTCGGGTCGGCCTCAACAAGCAGCACATCGCCGGGGCGGATCTCGATATCACCGACCTTTGCGGTGATCCGCTGCCCGTTGCGGGCGACCGCGATAACAGCGCCGTTGTAGCGGTTGCGGAAACCAATCGCGCGGATCGTCGAGCCGACCGCGGGGCTTGAGGGTGACACCACGGCTTCAAAGAGGCGCCGGCGGAAGCGGGGGGCGTCGAGCTTGAAGACCTGGTCTGTCGCGGGCGCAAGCCCGCGGAGGTTCTGGAGTTCCTTGATCGAGTCGACGATGCCCGCAAAGAGCAGGCGATCATCGGCCCGGAGCACCTGCTCGGGCCCGACACCCGAGAGCAGTTCGCCCTGACGCTCGATCTCCACGAGGAAGCAGCCGGGCAGGTTTCGGAGGCCCGCTTTCTCTACCGTCTGCCCGGCCAGCGGGCTCGACTTGGGAACGATCATCTCGAGCGTGTACTCGCGCGGGTCGGACATCGCGACGCCCGCCGATGCCTTGTTGGGTAACAGCTTCGGGCCGAGCAACAGCAGGAATGCGATGCCGACCACCGCGCACGGCACGCCGACGCGTGTGATGTCGAACATGCCGAGCGGCTCGAGATCGGTGCTGGATATCACAAGTCCCGCGACGACCAGATTGGTCGAGGTCCCGATGAGCGACCATGTGCCGCCGAGGATCGCCGCGTAGGAAAGCGGGATCATGAGCTTCGACGGTGAGATGCCGATCTTGCGGGCCATGTCGTCGACCGCGGGGATGAGCATCGCGACGACGGGCGTGTTGTTCAGAAACGCGCTCATGCCCGCGACCGGGAAGGTGATTCGCACCAGCGCGCTGCGGACGGACTTGGGCCGACCGAGCACGCGCTGGGCGAGCCAGTCGATGCCCCCGGTTTCTTTGAGACCGGTCACGACGATGAAGAGCACCGCGACGGTTGCCACGCCGGGGTTAGCAAAGCCCCGGAGAGCCTCGCTCGGGGTGAGGAGGCCAAAGGTCCACGTGCCGTTCGCATCGGGCACGGGGACGGCCAGGACCGCGGTGAGTCCGGCCGCGAGAATCGCGTCAGGCGCGATGCGCGTTGTCGCGAGGGCGACCACAACGCCAAACAAGATGAACAGGGCGACCAATGCGTCTGGGTTCAACGTGATTCTCGCGCTGTTGTGCTCGGGTCGGTGCTCGGGCATCGAGCCGTTGGGTCTCGGCGGGCTGTGCCGTCGGTCGCCATGGTACCGGGCATGGCCGATATCAACTGCTTTCTCAGCCGCCAGTGGCGTTTGGAACGCTGGATCGTCCGGATAAACTCTGCGCATGCCGGACCCGAGCGAGAACACACGCGATGCCCATCGGCGGACCCGCCGGGACCACGCTGCCGAGACCTCCGAGGACTACGTCGAGGCTATCGCGGACACGGTCGCGGCTCGCGGTGCCTGCCGCGTGATCGACCTCGCCGAGCGATTCGGCGTGAGCCACGTCACGGTGATCCGGATCGTGGCTCGGCTCGAACGCGATGGGCTTGCGACGACGGAGCCCTACAAGCCGATCGAACTCACTCCTGCCGGCGCCGCGCTCGCGGCAGCATGCCGGGAGCGGCACGAGATCGTGTACCGCTTCCTGGTGTCGATCGGTGTCGATGCGGCAACGGCTGCGATCGATGCCGAGGGCATCGAGCACCACGTTAGCGATGCGACGCTCACGCGCTTTCGTGAGATGACGCAGAGGCTTCGGTAGCCCACTTTGAGCGGTGCGATTCGAAGGGTCGATGGACGCTTGACGCTGTGTGTAGCTGCAGCTACATTGCCTTCTGTGTAGCGATGGCTACATCGGAGGTTTTGCATGATCCCTCGCTTTTTCAATGTGTGTGCCGCGCCCTGCATGCTCTTCGCCCAAGCGGCAACCGCACAGCCCGACGGGGGCGCCGTTGATGCCAGGCCGGGCGCGTCTGTGCAGTCACTTCTCCAGACCGATCACCTGGCGGGCAACTGGTGGGGGTTGCGCGACGACCTGGAAGAACGCGGGCTCGCGCTCAACGCCGAATACGTCGCGGAGTTCACGAGCGTCGTCGATGGAGGAATCAATCAGCGCGGGTCGTTTCGGAACTTGCTGACGGTCGATGCCGAGCTGGATCTTGGGACGGCCTTTGACATCGATGGCGGCGTGCTGTTCTTTCGGTATCTGTCGGTCAACGCCGAGGCGGGAGGCTCGGCTGATGCGGGCGATATCCAGGTCTACTCGAATATCGAGAGCGGCCGATCGCTCGATGTGATCTACGAGCTCTGGTATGAGCAGTCGCTGTTCGATGACGTCCTTCGAATCAAGGTTGGCAAGGTCGATGCCAACTCGGAGTTCAACTACGTCGACGCGGCTGGCGACTTCTCGAACTCCTCTGCGGGGTTCAGCCCGACGATCTTCGCGCTCCCGACCTACCCGGACCCCGCGACAAGCTTCAACGTCTTCGCCGGCGTGGTCGATCGCGGCGGCGTGGTGGTTGCGGTCGGTTATGGCTTGTACGACGGCGCGCTCGCGGCTGACGGCGTCGCGACCGGGCGACGCGGGCCATCCACGTTCTTCAGTGACGACCGATCCTCGGACTATTTTCATATCGCACAGATCGAAGTCACGTGGCAACGTGCCCGTTCGTCGAGCGGGTTCTGGCGAGATGGCAGAGTCACCGTTGGCGGATGGCACCACGATGGCCGATTCGAGCGCTTTGGCGGCGGCGTCGAGCGTGGAACGAGCGGCTTCTTTGCGACGGGTGAGGCCAGGGTGTTCGATCCGAGGGCCTCTGTCGCAGAGGACGGTCGGGAAGGCCTCTCGGCTGGTGGGCCGGCGGGCGTCTACGCGTTCGGGCAGTACGGTTGGGCGGATGACGCGGTCAGTGAAGTCGCGCAGCACTTTGCGGGCGGCGTGGTGTGTCGAGGTCTCGCTGCCTCACGCCCAAACGACAGTTTCGGGCTGTACACAACACTCGCCGTGCTCTCCAATCGCCCGTCGGCGGGCTTTAGCTCGAACGAAATCGCGTTTGACGCCTACTACCGTGTGCAACTCGCACCGGCGATTTTCGTGCAGCCCGAAGTCCAGTACATCGTGAACCCCTCCGGCGATGCTGCCTTGGATGACGCGTTGGTGCTCGGCTTCAGAGTGGGTCTCGTCTTCTAACTGTCATGGATTCCGTCATGGATTTTGACGTGTAGCGTGCGCTACACTTGGCGTGTTCACTGCCTCGAAAGGCTTGCTATGAAAATGTTGCATTGGGTTGGGTGTGCTGTTGCTGGGCTGGGGATTGTGTGCGCCGCGGGGTGCTCTGATGGTCGGGCCGGGGCCGCTCCGCAGGAGCAGCCGACCATCGTCGCAACGACGGGCATGGTTGCTGACGTCGTTCGCGCCGTCGCGGGCGACCGCGCCGATGTGCAGGGCATGATGGGCCCGGGCATCGACCCACACCTGTACACGCCAACGCGTACCGATATCGGCAAGCTGATCGCGGCCGATCTGATTTTCTATAACGGCTTGCTGCTCGAGGGCAAGATGACCGACTCGCTCATCCGGGCTGCCACGTCGGGCAAGCCTGTGCACGCGGTCACCGAGATGCTCGACGAGTCGCGGCTGATCGAGCCGGAGTCATTTGAGGGTCTCTTTGACCCGCACGTTTGGATGGATCCGTCCGCGTGGGCTTTGGCGGTCGAGGCTGTGCGCGACGTGCTCGTAGAATTTGATCCCGCTGGGCAGCAAGCCTTCGCAAGCAACGCCGAGGCGTACCTCGCGGAGGTCGAAGCCCTTGACGGGTACGCCGAGCGTGTCCTCGCGACCGTGCCCGAATCGCAGCGTGTGCTCGTCACGGCGCACGACGCGTTCAACTACTTCGGCTCGCGCTACGGCTTCGAAGTTGTTGGCATCCAGGGACTCTCGACAGAGTCCGAGGCCGGCGTGCGTGACATCGAGGCCCTTGTTGAGCTTCTGGTCTCGCGCGAGATCGGGGCGGTCTTCGTCGAGTCGACCGTGTCGGAGCGGAACATCAACGCACTCGTGGACGGTGCCGCTGCCCGTGGGCACACCGTCGTCATCGGCGGCTCGCTCTTCAGCGACGCGATGGGTGACCCCGGCACCTACGAGGGAACCTACATCGGCATGATCGACCACAACGTCACGACCATCGCCCGCGCGCTCGGCGGCGAAGCACCGCCGCGTGGCATGCAAGGAAGACTCGCCGAATGACGCCGCGGTCGCCCACGCCCGCTGGACTTTCCGCGCTGCCCGAGCACTCGGCGGACAGCCCGCTGTCGGTCCACGCGATGACGGTGGCGTACCACCGCAAGCCGGTGCTCTGGGATGTTGACTACGACGCGACGCCGGGCAAGCTCATCGCGATCGTTGGGCCGAACGGCGCGGGCAAGAGCACGTTTATCAAGGCGTGTCTCGGGCTTGTGCCCATGGCGTCGGGCAGCGTTGAGTTCTGGGGCCAGGCGTATCGCAAAGCGCGGAGACGCGTCGGATACGTTCCCCAGCGGGAGTCGGTGGACTGGGATTTTCCGGTGTCCGCGCTCGACGTGGCGTGCATGGGCCGATACCGCGCGATCGGGTGGTGCAGGCCTGTCTCGAAAGCGCATCGCCAGGCAGCGCTCGAGTGCCTCGATCGCGTCGGCATGGCAGACTTCGCCCACCGGCAGATCAACCAGTTGTCGGGCGGGCAGCAGCAGCGCGTGTTTCTCGCTCGCGCTCTTGCCCAAGAGGCAGACCTCTACTTTATGGACGAGCCGTTTGCGGGCGTCGACGCGTCGACGGAGCAGGCGATCGTCGGCGTGCTCCGGGAGTTGCGAGAGTCGGGCTGCTCCGTCGTCGTGGTACACCACGATCTGCAAACGGTCGAGCAGTACTTCGATGATGTGATCTTGCTCAACATGCGTATCGTCGCGTCGGGCCCCGTCGGCGACGTATTCACGCAAGACAATCTGCACAAGACCTATGGCGGCCGACTGACACTGCTGGCCGAAGCGGCCGAGGCGATCGCACGGACTGATCGGCCCGTCCGGTGATCGACGGGCCGCACGCATCGCTGGGGCAGGTTGTCGACCAGTGGCCGACCGTAGCCGAGGTCATCGCGGTGCTGACGCTCCGGTCTGGTTTCAACACGACCGTCGTGACCATCGGGACCACGCTCTTCGGGCTCGCCGCCGGTGTAATCGGCGTTTTCGCACTGCTTCGCAAGCGTGCGATGGTCACCGACGCATTGAGCCACGCGACGCTGCCGGGAATCGGGCTCGCGTTCGTGATTGCGGTGGCGCTGGGCGAAACGGGCAAGTCGCTTCCTATTTTGCTGCTTGGCGCCGCGGTGACCGCGGCTGTCGGCGCCGCGTGCATGCAAGCCATACTTCGCTACACGCGCTTGCACGAAGACGCGGCGATCGGCATCGTGCTCAGCGTCGGCTTCGGGGCCGGAATCGTCGTGCTGAGCTACGTCCAGGCGAACATGCCGGCGGGTGCTGCCGGCCTGAAGGGCTTTATCTACGGCCAGACCGCGGCGATGGGCGCCCGCGACGCTGTGTTCATGGGCGTGACGGCCGTCATCTCGATCTTGATCGTCGTCGCGATGCTCAAAGAGCTCTCGCTGGTGTGCTTCAACGACGCCTTTGCCCGTGTGGGGGGGATCCGCGTCGGTCTTGTCGACTTCGGGGTGATGGTCCTCGTGGTCGTCGTCACCGTCGCGGGCCTGCAAGCGGTCGGTCTCTTGCTCGTCGTTGCGATGCTGATCATCCCGCCGGTCGCGGCACGCTTCTGGACCGAACGCCTTTGGCTCATGGTCGTGCTCGCCGGCGTGATCGGTGGGACGAGCGGTTACCTCGGCGCGTCGGTTTCGGCGCTGCTCCCGCGAAAGCCGGCTGGGGCGGTGAGCGTGCTGCTCGCGGGGGCGATCTTTGCGCTGAGTCTTTTGTTCGCGCCCGCGCGTGGTGTCATCGCCGCGGCCGTTCGCCGGGTTCGGCTGCGGATCCAGATCGCGGCGGACCACGCCCTCGAGTCCGCATTCGAGTCGCGGGACGCCGAGTCCGACTTGGCGGTGGTGCTCCAACGTGTTGCGGCACAACGCGGCTGGCCTCGTTGGCTCACACCGATCATCTGCTCCGCTCTTCGCCAGCGCGGCTTCGCCCGTGGGAGTGGTGCTGCTATCCAAATCACGGAGGCCGGTCTCGAGCGAGGTGCCGAGGTGTGTCGCAACCATGCGCTTTGGACGCAGTATCTGGTGAGCTACGCGGACGTCGCGACGAACCACGTTGATTGGTCGGTCGACCAGGTCGAGCACGTGCTGTCGGGCCAACTCATCGCGGAGCTTGAGGGAGAACTAATCGCCAAAGGCATCTCGGTGCCGAGGGTGCCGGCGTGAGTTTTTCGTACGCCCAAGATCTCTTTCCCCTGACCGCAGCAGTGCTCGCGGCACTCGTGTGCGGCATCCTCGGCAATTTCCTCGTGCTCCGTCGCCTGAGCCTCATGGGCGACGCGATCAGTCACAGCGTGTTGCCCGGGCTGGTTGTCGCGTTTCTCATCGCGGGCAGCCGCAGCACGGGCGCGATGCTGGTCGGCGCGACGCTTGCCGGCATCGCGACGGTCGCCCTCGTGGAGTTGGTCAAGCGGCTCGGCCGCGTCGAGCCCGGTGCGGCGATGGGCGTTGTCTTCAGCATTCTCTTTGCCACCGGGGTGTTGCTGATCGAGCGGGCATCGGTCCGGCAGGTCGATCTTGACGCCGATTGTGTCTTGCACGGCCAGCTCGAAACGCTCGCCTGGTACGACGCGCCCGCCACGCTCGCCGGCGTCCTTGACATGCAAACACTCGCAGCAATCCCCGTGCAGATCACAACGCTCGCGGCGACCCTGATGCTCGTTGTCATCTGCACCGTCGTGCTGTTCAAAGAGCTGAGGCTCGCCGCGTTCGACGGCGCCCTCTCTACCTCGCTCGGCTTCCACGCCGGCGCGTTGCATGTTGTGCTGATGGTGCTGGTTGCGATCGCCACCGTAGCGTCCTTCGAGGCAGTTGGTTCGATCCTCGTCATCGCGATGCTCATCTGCCCGGCCGCCACCGCCCGTCTCCTCACGGATCGGCTTGGCACGCAAATCGCCGTCAGTATTGGTGTTGCGATTGCTTCGGCGGTGGGGGGGTATGTCGGGGCGACGCTGGTGCCGGGCGCCTTCGGTTTGGACTCGGTCAACGCCGCGGGCTCGATGACCGTCGTCGCCGGGGCGCTGTTGTTCGGCGCCGCGATTCTTTCGCCGTCGCACGGGGTTGTCGCTGCGGGTCTGCGTCGGCGGCGGGTGGCCAAGCGTGTGCTCGTCGACGACATGCTTGCTGCGCTCTATCGGCAGCGCGAGCGCGGCGAGCAGGGCGTTCCAATTGCCCGTCTACAAAGCATCCTCGCCCCTCGCCCCGTGAAGCCTGCGATCGCTTCGACAGCGCGAGAAGGACTCGTCCAGCGGGCGGGCGATGACATCGCACTCACCGCGACCGGCGAGCAAGCCGCGGCGGCCGTGATTCGCAGCCACCGGCTGTGGGAGACGTACCTCGTCGAAGAGGCAGGTCTCGCGTCGGATCACGTCCACACAACGGCGGCGCAGCTCGAGCATGTAGGTATCAACCCGCCGATCGACGCCGCTCGGGATCCGCACGGCAAGCCGGTCCCGCGAGCGGCCGCGGAGGACAGCACGAGGCCCGGGCGATGAGGGTGGGCAAGACGCATCGCCCGATCGAGCGATGCGTCGTCCGGAAATAGCAAGCAAGCACACGCGACACGCGCGGCTGTCCGGCCAGCCCGCCCGTTTGGGTGTGAATTCTGCGTCGCCGCGTTGCCCCGGGTCCATTCCAACATGGTCGACGCCGATGACTTCCTCGGCCCGAGTGGGCGATACGAGGACTCGACATGCGTCAGATACGAATTCTCCTCGCTGAGGACGACTGTGCCCACCAGCGTTTGTTGCTCCGTGCGATCGTGCGTGGGGATGAGGCTGTGGAGGTCACGACCACGTCGACCCGCGACGAGTTGATCGCAGCCGCCCGCGGGGCCAGGTACGACTGCATCGTCCTCGACTACAACGTGCCGCCGCACACCGCTCCCGAGCTGATCGCGGACTTGCTGCCGCTGCAACCGGGTGTGCCGTGTGTGGTCGTGTCGGCGAGCGAAGAGCAACGCGTGGTGATCGACTCGCTGCGTACGGGTGTGGCCGATTTCATCCCAAAGCATGAGGCGTACCACGGCGGGGCGCTGCGCGTTCGCATCGAGGCGGCGATGACGCTGGCGAAGGCTCAACGCGTTGAGAGACGGCACATCAACCGGCGGCTTCGGCGGCTGGAGAAGCAAGCAAACACCGACGCACTCACCGGGCTGCACAACCGCCGGGCCGCGGACGCCGTCCTTGAGGACATGGGTCTCCGGCAAGATCGCAGGACGGCCACGTCGCTCGTGCTGATCGATCTTGACCACTTCAAATCCATCAACGACACGCTCGGCCACGATGCGGGCGATCACGTCTTGCGTGATGTCGCGAAGGCCATCACGAACCACTGTGCGGAGACAGATTTCGCTGCACGGTGGGGGGGCGAGGAGTTCTTGGTGATCCGCCAGTCGGGGTCACTCGCCGATGCGTGGATCTGGGCCGACGAGCTGCGTCGCGCGATCACGAGCCATGTTGCTCTTCCCGACGGATGCGCCCCGCAGACCGCAAGCATCGGTGTTGACGTCATGCCGACCTGCCAGGTCAGTACCCACGCGGTCATCCGGGCCGATCGGGCGATGTACGCGGCGAAGGACGGCGGGCGCGACCGGGTCTGCACATGGCAGATGGCCGAAGCGCTCGACGCTGCCCACGATCTGCAATCCGATCCGGCTCTCTCGCCACGCGAACGTTTGCTGGAGCTGGTGGAGTTGTTCCGGTGCTCCATGGGGCCCACGCAGTTCGAGCATGTCGGCTCGCACGGCGCGCGAGTCCGCGAACTCTGCGAGCTCGCGATACGTTCCACCCCGGACAACGTGCACGATTGTGCGACACTCGCGCTGGCTGCGGAGTTTCATGACATCGGGAAGATCGGCGTGCCCGAGGCGGTTCTCGCCTTGCCGCGCCGGCTGACCGCGGGCGAGCGTCGCTTCGTCAATGAGCACTCGCGCTTTGGGGCAGAGATCTTGCTCGCCTGTGGTGCGGCTGCGCAAGCGGCCGACGCGGTTCGTCGGCACCACGACCGTTTCGATGTTCCGGACTCGTCCGAGCATGCCGCGTCGCACGACTCGATGCCGTCCATGGCAGCGGTCATCTGCGCGTGCGATGCCTTCGTCGCAATGACGAGTGAGCGCGCGTACTCGGGTGCACGCAGTGTTCCGGACTCGCTTGCAGAGCTCGGAGCGCTGCGTTCGCTGCAGTTTCATCCGGCCGCGGTCGATGCCGTCGCACGCATCGACCGGGCTCGACTCGCAGCGTGACAGCAACTGCGAGCTGACGTACACACATCCAAAGATCATCGCGAAAGGCCAAAGACATGGAGCATCGCCGAAGGGCAGCGGAGCGTCGGGACTCGCGTTGCGCCCCGATCGCCTGGGGGGAGCACGCGTCCGGGCCGCTCGCTCGCGGGGCATTGGTCAACATCTCCGCATCGGGCGTGTTGTTTCGTGCCGAGTCCGGCGCGAGCGTGCAGCATGGCAAGGCGATCCGAACGATCGGTCGCGAGGTGGGAGGGCTCCGGCGGGCAAGAGTTGTTCGTGTCGAGCACCACGCCGGCGAGAGTGATGGGGTGCTCGTTGCATGTAGGTGGATCACCGGCGACGACCGCGCACGCAGTCGGCTGACGAATCGCTCGTGGGCCGGAAACTCACTGCGGAGGCGCCGGGCATGACTGAGGGCACAGCCTCAAAGCGTGGGCTGCGCACTCGCGCACGTTCATCAATCAACCGCCGATCACAGCCGCGGACGCGCAGCTCGGCCGCGATCTTCTGGCGTCGACTTGGCGAAGACGACTACCAAGTGGGCTGGCTCCTGGAGACCTCAGATGGCGGCTTCGCCTTCGCGTGTCGCGGCTCTGCGCCTCCAACGCCGGGCGAACGGCTCCAGACCAAGCAAGTGCACGCCGCAACGCCGGATGCGATGAGCCAAGTGCTCGTGCGGCGGACACGCTTTGCCCATGAGGACCTCACGGTCATCGCGTGCAGCCGGGCAAGCAACAGGCCGTTCCAAACACACGCCCTTCAAGGGCTTGTGGCGGAAATCGCACCGCATCGTCCTTCGGGGCATTGACACTCCGTCGTTGATCTCGGTTCGATGGTGACGTGCCTGGAGGTCGATCTGACCGCTGTACGAGGCGGCGGACGTGCTCTATAGCGGAGCCGGTACGCTCCACCGGAACATGCCGCCCGCATGTGGGCGAGAGGAGACCGCGGATGACCCGCCCGATCGCTACCGTGCTTGCCGCGTTGACAGTTCTTGTGACAGGCGTGCTCGCCCAGCCGACCCCGGTCGTCGCGTACGAGTCTTTGCTCGATGACATCTACTTCGATGACGAGAGTGGACTCATTCGCTTCACCGAGTTCGATATCGCGTTTGCGCCCGAAGAGCTGAATGGCTCGATCGCGGTCGTCAACGCCGAGAACACGGTTGTTCAGAGCTTTCCATTCCGCGACACCTATCGGTATCGCGAGGGCGTCTTCGCAAAGGCCCAAGTGGTCGGCCCCGCGGATGTCACGCTCACCGAACCGGGCGTGTACAACATCGTCGCGATCATCGACGGCACGCCCGTCTCTCGCCTCCTCGTCGGTCTCGAGCAGACCTCGGCCGGGGACGACCCATTCGATCCAGAGCTGACGTACCAGTACTACGGGCTTTGGGCGGTCTGCGGCCACCTCACAATGATCACCAACTCAAGCGACGAGACCTATCCGGAGGTGACGTTCTGGGCGGGCGGTCGTGACCTCCCCGCTGGAGAAGGTGGTGACGGCTTCATTGCTCGCCTCTACCGAGACGGCGAACTCATCGGGCATTCGCGCCGCACAACCGGTTTCATCACCTCGGGTCATTACGAGCGGAAGACCACGACCATCTACGAACCGCACGAGCCGGGCAAAGAAGTCAACACAAAGCGGCTATTGATCGACGATTGGACCCAGGACGGCGAGTACACATTGATGGTGTCACGCAAGACGGATGACCAAGCCGTCCGCCGATTCACATTCAACGCCGTAGACGGCGCGATCCAGCAAATGCCCAACACAGCCCTCGACTATGAGCCGGGCGTCGATTACATGGCGCCGAGAACGACCAAGAAGGGCTCCAACAGATACGAGTTCGTCGAGGTGATTTGGATCGATGGCAAGTAGCTAGCCCGCGACGGGCACATCGCACCGGCGGGACCCCGTGCAACGCAGGCGGCAGGCCTTGTCCCGCGCTGGATGCTCGCCCGACCTGCCGGAAAACTGAGGCATGAAAAACGCCCCTCACAATTTGTGGGGGGCGTTTTCGTTGGCGAAGCGGAGAGGAAGGGATTCGAACCCCCGATGACCCGGAGGCCATACCAGATTTCGAGTCTGGCGCATTCAACCGCTCTGCCACCTCTCCGGTGATCGCGGGATCAGATGTGCCAAAAGCGTAGGCCGGGGACCGCCCGGCGTCATCCGTGAACCCGAGCCAGCTTTCGGTCCCGCATTCGGTCGCTACGACACGGGTAGAGCGCTGACGACATGATCAAACAGTGCTTCGGGCTCGGGCATTCGGCCCGGTCCATCGGTTCGGCATGCCTGCCAGCCCGAAGCGGGCTCGATGAGCGTGAAGCCGTCGCCCGCGAGGGTCGCGATGTGCCGCTGGGTCGCGGGCTGACGCCACATCACCGCGTTCATCGATGGCGAGAGCAGCACCGGCGTCTTTGCACGATCGACCGCCGACAAGATCAGCGTGACCGCGTCGGACGTGTGCCCGAGGGCGAGCCGAGCGAGGCAGTCCATGGTGCAGGGCGCGACGATCGCCAGGTCTGTCCGCTCCGCGAGCGCGATGTGCTGGGGATCAAATGAATCGATCTGGTCCCAAGGGCTCGTGTAGACGGGCTGGGCCGAGAGCGCCTGGAACGTCAACGGCGTCACGAATCGCGTCGCCGACTCAGTCATCGCGACAGTGACCTTCGCCCCCGCTTGGGCGAGCTTGCTCACGAGCAACGCGGTCTTGTACGCAGCGATGCCGCCGGTCACACCCACAAGGATGTTCCGGTTGGTCAGCGTCGGCGCGGCGGACGTGGGAGTGGGGGATGTCAAAGCAACTCGTGCCTGCGAGGGTTGCTCAGAGCAGCATCGCGCGGTCGGCGTCCTCGGCAGCCTCGGCCGAATCGTCCGCGTAACGGAGCGTGATCTTGTCCTCGAGGATTTCGGCGATCGCGACCTCGAGGTCCGATCGACCTTCGCGGGCGACGAGCGGGCGTGCGCCGTCCATCAACTCCTGCAGGCGGCGCTGGATGAGCACGGTCAGCTTGAACTTGCCGCCAACCTTGTCGGCGATCTCGTCGCTTTTGAGGGCATCAATCATGGTCGTCAGTCTCCGCGGGAACCGCGTTCCACGCCGGCCCGGCGAGGCTCTTGCGTGGAGGGTTCTGGTGTTGTCCGGTGGATGTAGGCCGAGCCTATGGTAGGGCGGGTGGCGAGGCTGATCCACGCTGATCGCCCGTCAGACACCAACGGAGATGACCACGGATGGGCGAGACGCGTCAATGGGCCATGGGCGATCGCGTGCTGCACACGGGCAAGCCCGAGTGGGGCGTGGGACAGGTCGTGACGACCAAGTCCGAGAGCCGAGATGGAAAGCCCTCCCAGAAGCTGACCATCCGCTTCGACCGCGGTGGGCTCAAGACCATTTCTACAGCCTTCGCGACGCTGTCCGCGGCGGACGTCGGCGAGACGACCGCCGGGCAGGCGGCGACGGGCGGCACCTGGCTCGACGAGCTCGAGGGGGGCGACCCGGTCGCGTTCATGTCGCGAGTCCCCGATGACGCGAAAGACCCGTTTGCACCGCTGCGCACCCGTCTCCGGCGGACGCTTGAGCTCTATCGCTTCGAGCCTGCCGGGGCGTCGCTCTTGGACTGGGCCGCGGCCCAGAGCCGCCTCAAGGACCCCCTGAGCCGGTTCAACCGCCACGAGCTTGAGGACATGTTCCGTCAATGGCGGCGGCGGCTCGATGAGCACCTCGCCGAGCTCGTCCGCGACCTCAAGCGGGCCGAGGGCATCGAAGCCGTGGCAAAGGCAGCCGAGGGAGCACCCGAAGCGGGACGCCAAGCGCTGATGCGCGCCCACAACGGGCGTTGACTCCAGGCATCACCCCGCACAACCCGCACCCGGCTGCGGCATCGCACAGGGTGCGGCTGTTGTGCCATTTCCGCGTCTGAAACATCTGGAACGTGGTTCTCTCGGACCCGCCGCGATTGGCACGCAGTGCTGTGGTCGCTGTGGCCCAGCCATTGCCTTGGAGTAGATCGTCCGCCGGGGCACTCACCCGCACCGGTAGCAATCTGCATCCACAACTCAAGACACAGCGAGGTCCACCATGAACGAGCGCGACTTTCAGAACAAGCTGACCGAACTGCTCGGCGAGATCGGCGAGATGCCGGCCGGTGAGCGTGAGAAGCTCGAGCAGCTCGCGACCGAGACCAAGGACCGCCACGACAAGATGAAGAAGACGATGCGCGAGCTGCAAGAGTCGCTCGACTACCTCCGCCTGAGCGTGAAGTACCTCGTGTTTGATCTGGAAGCGACCCGCCGTGAGAACGACTACCTCCGCGGCCTCGTCACCGGCCAGAACGACGATGGCTCGGCCGACGGCGCCGACTGATCCGCTCCGCGATTTTCCGGGCTCATCCTGCGTGGGGGCCGACGCGCGTGTGTGCCGCGTCGGCCCCTGTCTTAGTTTGGAATGGCCGCCCGGCCCGCGGCCCGCGTGGGCCCAGCTGCGGCTGGGCGAAAGCCACGCCGCCTGGCGGATGGAAGCGCGGCGGGGTCCGGTGCTATTGTGGACGCTCGGCGAGGCGGTGAATGCCTCGCATCCGCTGGTGCGGTGACCGAGTGGCTGAAGGTGCCGGATTGCTAATCCGGTGTACGGCATACCGCCGTACCGAGGGTTCGAATCCCTCCCGCACCGTTTCCCCGCCTGGGAGTTCATGCTCCCGACGGCATCCAGTTGTTTCTGCGGCCATCAGCCGTAGTAGGGCTCGAGCGGTGCCGGTGCGTAGACATGCCCGACCGCAATCGCCGCACCGACCAGCAGCAACGCCAGCACGATCGTCGTCACGTTCAAGACCATCCTCGGCGCGGTATCGAGCTTGGGCAGGCGGTCGATGCAGAGTGTGAGCGGGACGGCTGCGAGCAGAAGCGTGCTCGCGACGGGCGGCTCAAGCAAAAAGTGCCCGAGCATGAGCAGCCCCGCAAGGACGGGCAATGCGGCATCGATGACGGCCGCATTCGCCGGGCTGTGCCGGCGACGCCAAGCGAGGATGAGGAACGGGACGAGCGCCGCAGCCGCCGCACCCGCCATCTGCGCGAGTGTCTTTGACGCGTATGCGCTGAGCAGCGCCCCAACGCCGGCCGCCATGACGATGAGGACCGCTGGCACACGGATAGAGACGTTGTCTTCGACCGCGGCGCTTGAGACGGTGGTCACGATGGCGATCGCGAGCGTGAGCGCAAAGAGCCACACCCCGGCCTCGGCGGGCGTCCACTGGTTGGTGATCATGAACGCGAGCAGCACCGCAACACCGAACGCCGCGACGACACCGCGAAGAATCATCCGCAGCCAGTCCGGCGTCGCATCGGATGCGGCAGCGCCGCCAAACAGAAACGCTGCGAGCGCGACGTGCGCCAGCCTTCGGTCTGCTTGGACGGGCCAGAGATCGTCGAGGCCTTGAACCCAGTTGCGCGTCAGCACATCGGCGACGATAAAGGCGATCGCGAATGCCGCGACACCCGCGACCGTGCTCGGCGCATCGCCTGGGTACTTACTCCAAGGCTTTGCCGCGAGCAGAAGCACCGCGCCCGCGATCAGCGCGGGAAGGGCAAGCCCTTTGAAGAGCAGAAGCAGCGTGTCGACAGGTATCGCCATGCGGCAAGCCTAGCGAGCGCCGCGCTTTGCGGCGGGGCTCACTGCAGCTTGCCCTCGAGCGCGACGATCAGGCGGACTTTCTCGCCCAGCATGCCCGGGTACGTCGTGATGCCGAACTCCGACCGGTTGATGTCGACCATTGCCTCGACGCCGGCGACCTTGCCCGCGCGAGGGGAGGTTCCCTTGCCGGTCATGACGACGGGCATGGTGAGGGACTCGGTCTCGCCGTTGAGCGTGAAGTCGCCGGTAACCTCGTAGACGCGGTAGCCGTCCTCGTTTTCCTCGGTGAGCACGCGGGCGCTGGTGCTCTTGAAGGTCGCGGTGGGGAACTGCTTGGTGTTGAAGAAGTCGGGCGAGCGGAGGTGGTCGTCCCGGCCGCCGTTGGCCGAGTCGACCGACTCGGTGTTGATCGTGACATCGAGCGAGAGTGTGGTGTCCGCGATCGTGAACGTGCCGGACATCTCGTTGAATCGGCCGTAGTTGTACGCGGCATTGAGGTGCTTGATGCGGTAGAGCACGGCCGAGTGGACCGCGTCAATCTCGTAGGTTTCCGCGGCCATCACACTCGTTGCCGATGCGGCGGCGACAGCCGTGGCGGGCACGGTCGGCGATGTTGCCAGGCCGGCGGTGGTCGCGGCGATGAGTGCGGTGATGCCGAATGCAGAAAAGGTCGTAATGGACATGCTGGTGATCCTTGTGTGTGGGTGCGAACCGAGGTGGTGCGCTGTGTTCGGAGCGCTGTCGTCGGGGCAGGGTGGCCCAGTTGGTGCCCGTCGGTCGCGGGCCGACAAAGTCGCTGACACGCACGCCGGAGCAAGTATTACCTCGCGCCGGTGGTTGTGGAAACAAATACAGGCGGCGTGCGAAGCCGTCAAGAACTTCGCCCGCCGTGGTAGTCTCGGGTGACAGCGGGGTGACGACCAACGAAGCTCCGCTCGATTCTGCTAGCGTTGCGTTTCCAAAGCACCGCCCCGTCCCAGCCCTCTGTCAGGAGATCCCCCATGGGAGCCGTTTCTTCCACGATGCTCGACCTCGGCACCACCGCCCCCGATTTCTCGCTGCCCGATCCGGCGGGCGCGATACACACGCTCGCGGATGTGATGGGGGAAAAGGGGCTGCTGGTCGCATTCATCTGCAATCACTGCCCATTTGTGAAGCACCTGCGTGACCAGCTTGCCGAGCTCGGTCACGAGGCGCAGGCGATGGGTGTGGGTGTGGTCGCGATCATGCCCAACGATGTCGAGAACTACCCCGACGATGCGCCGGACAAGATGGCCGAAGAAGCGGCCTCAGCCGGGTACACGTTTCCGTATCTCTACGACGTGACCCAAGCGGTCGCGAAGGACTACCACGCGGCGTGCACGCCCGACTTCTACGTCTTCGACGCGAACGCGAAGCTCGCGTATCGCGGCCAGATGGATGACACCAGACCCAAGCACGGCACGCCCGCGACGGGCGACGACCTACGCGCCGCAATCAAAGCGGTCGCGGCGGGTGAGTCGGCAGCGGAATGCCAGAGCCCGTCGATCGGATGCAACATCAAATGGAAGCCCGGGAACGAGCCGGCGTACTTCAACGCCTAGGCAGTTGCGGCACTTCTTCAGCGGTGATCGCGTAGCGCTCGTGGTCGGCCCAGACCCCGGCGATCTGGAGATAGCGCGGCGAGACGCCTTCCAAGCGGAAGCCGCACTTCGCAATGACCGCCTTTGAGGCAACGTTCGCGGGCATGATGTTCGCCTCGATGCGGTGAAGCCCCAGATCGCCGAAGCCGCGTCGCAAGACGAGGCGAATCGCCTCGGTCATGTAGCCTTGGCGGGCGAATGCCTCGCCGATCCAGTAGCCGAGGATGCCGTTCTGAAAGGGGCCTCGGGCGATCTCGTTGATTCCGACGTGCCCGAGCAGCGTGTCGTCGGCGGTGCGGATGATCAGGTGGCGTTGCTGGCGGTCTGTGTCGGCGTTGTGCTTGTAGAGGTCGAATCCCGTGGAGCCGAAGCCGTCGATGCTGGCGGGGCGTTTGGGCTCCCATAGCTCAAGAAACTCCCGGCTTGCCGATCGCAGGGTGATCCACGCCCGGCGATCAGCCTCGCAGGGATGACGGAGGTGAACGCGCGAGCCGGCGATAAGAGTGGGGGGCGTGGGCGGTGGCATGCTCCGCCACAGCCTAGGGGCAACGGATGTCACGGGCAGACATGCACCACAAGCCTGCGCGCATGTGGGCGGGCGCGATGCTCCCAGACATAGACGCCTTGCCATGTGCCAAGCGCGAGCCGGCCGCGGGCAACCGGGATCGACAGCGAGACATCCGTCAGGATCGCCTTGATGTGGGCTGGCATGTCGTCGGGACCCTCGGCGGTGTGCGTGTAGAGCGCATCATGTTCGGGGACGAGGCGATCGAGCCATGCTTCCAGATCGCGGGCTGCCGAGGGGTCAGCGTTTTCCTGGATCGTCAGGCTGGCCGAGGTGTGCTGGATGAAGACGGTCGCGAGGCCCGCTTCGAGCCCGAGCCGATCGCACTCGCTGGCGACGAGTGCTTGGACTTGCTCGGTGCACTCGTGCAGCCCTTGGCCGCGTGTTTGGATCGTCAGTTCTGGCATCGGGTTCGCCTTGCAGCGGGCGTCATTCCCACTCGATCGTCGCGGGCGGCTTCGAGGAGATGTCGTACACCACCCGGTTCACGCCACGCACCTCGTTGATGATGCGGCTCGAGATTGTCGCGAGCACGTCGTGCGGGATGCGGGCCCAGTCGGCGGTCATGAAGTCCTGCGTCTCGACGGCACGGATCGCGACGACCGACTCGTACGTCCTGCCATCGCCCATGACACCCACCGACGACACGGGCAAAAGCACGGCAAAGACCTGCGAGGTCTTGCGGTACAAGTCGGCCGAGACGATCTCTTCAAGCAGGATTTCGTCGCAGTCGCGCAGCACGCGGAGCTTCTCGCGCGTGATGTCGCCGAGCACCCGGACCGCGAGCCCGGGCCCTGGGAAGGGATGTCGCCAGACGATTGGGCCGGGCAGTCCGAGCACCTCGCCGAGCTTGCGGACCTCGTCCTTGAAAAGATCGCGCAAGGGCTCGACGAGCTCGAAGCCCAGCTCGGCGGGCAGGCCGCCCACGTTGTGGTGCAGCTTGATGTTGGCCGACACGCCCGCGTGCCCGTGTCCGGACTCGATCACATCGGGGTAGAGCGTGCCCTGGGCAAGGAACTTCACGTTATCGATCGTCTCGGCAGCTTCCTTGAAGACATCGATAAAGCGGTGCCCGATGAGTCGACGCTTTTCTTGCGGATCGCTGATGCCCACGAGGTCGCCGAGGAATTCTGCTTCGGCGTCGACGGTGCGAAGGTCGATCTTGAAGTGGTCTCTGAATGTGGTGTCGACGAGCCCACGCTCGTTCTTGCGGAGCAGGCCGTTATCGACAAAGACGCACGTGAGCTGGTCGCCGATCGCCTTATGAATGAGTGCCGCCGCGACTGCCGAGTCGACGCCGCCCGAGAGCCCGCAGATGACGTGGGCATCGCCGACCTGCTCGCGGATACGCTGGGCGGCGGTGTCGGCGAAGTCGCTCATGCGCCAGGAGTCCTGGCAGCCGCAGACCTCGTAGAGGAAGTTCTGGAGGATGTCGCGCCCGTGCGGCGTGTGCGTGACCTCGGGGTGGAATTGCACGCCGAAGAACCGTACGTCGTCGCGCTCAAGCATCACGCTCGCGTACGGGCAGGTGGGGGTAGACGCGATCGTCTCGAAGCCTGCCTTGCTCAGATCGGAAATCTGGTCGCCGTGCGACATCCAGACGGTGGTTGTCGTGGGGATCGCCTTGAAGAGCGGGCCGGGCTTGGCGATGCCGAGCGACGCCCGGCCGAACTCGCGATGGTCGGCCCGCGATACGGTCGCGCCCATGAGGTGGCACGCGAGCTGCATGCCGTAGCAGATGCCGAGCACCGGCACGCCGAGCCGAAAGATCTCCGGATCGCAGCTCGGGGCGCCCTCCTCGTCGACCGAAGAAGGCCCGCCCGACAAAATGATGCCCTTGGGCTTGAGCGCACGAAGCTCGGCCGGGGAGATGTCCGGGCTCACGAGCACGGAGAACGCACCAGCTTCGCGTACGCGGCGGGCGATCAGTTGTGCGGTCTGTGAGCCGAAATCCAGGACCGGGACGACCTCGTGGTGCGGCAGGTTCTGAAGGGCTGGGTTGGTCGGCGAGGCCATCGGGCGCGTCCTCTTCGGTCGGCGGTTTCGCTACGCGAATCGGCCCGGCGGCTCGCACGGGTCACGCGCTGCTCGTACAAGAACCAATGGAAAGAACCAGTGGAATGGGAAGCGTACGCCCGGCGGTTTTGGGCGTCGACGCGCCGCCGTGACAGCGTTTGGTTACGATCTCGCCTGTGAACCGCGCCCTGTCAATTCTCAGCGTCGCATCCCTGCTCGGAGTGGCTGTCGGTTGTCGCCCGGGGAAGGTCTCGGGTTTTGATTCGCCGCAGCCTGCCGCTCGGATCGACGCGATCCTCGATGCGGCTCGCTCGGGCGACCCATCGGCGATCCCCGATCTGATCGTTATGCTGGATTCGGACGACCCTCTCACCCGCCTGCTTGCCATCCAGACCCTCGAAGACATGACCGGGCAAACGCTGGGCTACGAGCAAAGCGCCTCAGAGTTCGAGCGATCCGAGGCCGTCGGCCGATGGGTGCGGTGGTACGAGGCGGAGAACGCGGCCTGACGCGGCCCGCAATGGATGGCAACCGAGGTGCAATGGACACGCAAGCCCACATCAAGCTCGAGCTGCTGAGCAACCCGCTCTACCTCGCGGGGGCTCGTGAACTCGTCGCGTCGGTCGCGCGTCGGCTGGGTTTCAGCGAGATCAGTTGCGCACAGATCGCCCTCGCGGTCGACGAGGCGCTGTGCAACGTGATCCGCCACGGGTACGCGGGCGACCAAAGCCGACCGATCTGGATCTCGATCTGGCCCATCGAGGCCGAAGGTGAAGACGGCGAGCCGGGTCTCCGGCTGGTCATCGAGGACGAGGCCCCGCACGTCGACCCCGAGCACATGAAGGGCCGCGACCTCGACGACATCCGCCCCGGCGGCCTCGGGGTCCACATCATCCGAGAGGTCATGGACGACGTGAGTTACGAGAAGCGTGCGCCCGGGGGCATGCGGCTTACGCTCACAAAGGTCGGTGATGTCCAGCCGAGCGGGGACACGAGCAGCGATGTAGACGATTCCGACTGAGGACGCACCAAAACGCCGAGCATCCGACTCCGGATGCTCTTCGGGCACTTACCAAGACACGAGGCAGGCACATGGCAGGGCACGGAGCAGTTGAAACGAAGACCCAAGACGGCGCAGTGATCGTCTCGCCGACGGGCGATGTGGACATGAGCTGCTCGCCGAAGCTCCGCGAGTCGCTTCGTGCAGCCCAGGACAGTTCGCCCGATCGGCTGATTGTCGATCTATCGAGCGTGCAGTACATGGACAGCTCGGGACTCGCGACGCTCGTCGAGGCGATGAAGAACGCCAAGGGTGCCCAGACGCGTCTCGTGCTCGCGGGCATGAACCCGAAGGTGAAGGCGATTTTCGAGATCGCCCGGCTGCACCAGTACTTCCTGATCGTGGATTCCACCGCCGACGCGATGAACGCCTGACCCAGCGGATCGCACGCCCATGGCCGATGCCAGCCGAACGCCAAGCTCAACCTCGCAACCTCCCCGCGGCCGAGGGTTGTTACACCCGCTACGCCCCTTCATGGGCCCCGTCGATTACGCCGGTGGCCGGGCGATCGGCCTGCTCACACACGTGGGCAGTCTTTTCTGGCTGACGATCGAGACACTTGGCTGGTTTTTCCGGGGCGTATTCCACCGACAGGTCCGGCTCGGCCGGAGCGCGATCGTGTCGCAGATCGTGCGCGTGGGTGTCCGCTCGATCGGCATCGTCAGCCTCGTTTCGGGCTGCGTCGGCCTCATCCTCGCGCTCCAGCTCTCGCCGCCCCTCGACGACTTCGGCCGAAAGGATCTGGTCGCGAACATCATCGGCGTCGCGGTCCTCCGCGAACTCGGCCCGCTCATCGGCGCGATCGTGCTGACCGGATTCGCGGGCGCCTCGATCGCGGCCGAGATCGGCACGATGGTGGTGAGCGAAGAGATCGAGGCCCTCGAGGCGCACGCGCTCAACCCCGTTCGCTTTCTCGTCGTCCCCAGGCTTATCGCTTCGATCCTGAGCATGACGGCGCTGGCGGTGATCTCGAGCGTCGTGTCGATCGCGGCGGCCCTGTTCGTCGCGGTCACCGCGCTGGGCATCCCCTACGAGACGTACATGAGCAACATGCTCGACCAGGTGAAGGTCGTGGACTTCTGGACGGGCGTCATCAAGGGTGCCATCTTTGGCATGCTCATCGGCGTGATCGCCTGCGGCAACGGTCTGAAGGTCTCAGGCGGCGCGGCTGGTGTCGGTCGGGCGACAACGCAAACCGTCGTGCAGTGCGTCGTGGCGATTGTGATCGCCGACCTCGTCTTCACCGCGATCTTCTACGCGCTTGAGCTGTTCTAGTCGCTGGAATCGCTCCGGCTAACGCCGATAGCCGATCGGTTCCTCGAGCAAGCCGTAGAGCTCGCGTAGTGTGGTCATGCCCACGAAGCCAACCAGTGCGAGCCCCGCCATGATCGCGGCCCCAGACTTCGCGCCGGTGGAGAGCAACCATGCGGCGCCGTAGAGGGTGAGCCAGAGCGAGCCGTAGCGCTGTATCTTCTCGGCCGCCCGCGGGCCGCCACCGATCTGCCGGTGCTTCCAGAGCGCAACAAGCACGAACGCGAGCACGCACACACCCGGCAAGATCGCCGCGTTGACGCCGATCCAGTCCGGCCACGCGCCGGCAGAAGCGTGGTTCCGCAGCGTGCCCAGGCTCAGCAGCAGCGCGATCCAGACCGCCCAGCCGGCGACCGCGGCGAGCGCGGCCCGGCGCGTCACACGGGGGACCTTGCGCGCGATCAGGTGCGTGGCAGCCGCGACCGCGAGTGCGTGCGACATCACCAGCAACAGCGGCACAACAAACACGAGCTGATAGTTCGGCACAAGCATGTGCCCCGCGTAGATCAGCCCGAGGGTCAGGAAGCCGATCGCGGGGATGAACCGGGCGATCGCGTTGAAGAAGAGCACCGCGGCTGCGAGGGTAAGGGTCAGTACTACGGCTGTGGTGCCGAACGCCGACGAGCCAAGCACCGCGGCGATCAGCGTGACGGCAACGACGGTCGCGGCTTGCTCGACCTGGATCTGCCCGGCCGCGATGGGCCGGCCGGGCTGGATCGATCGATCTCGCTTGCGGTCGAGGATGTCGTTCAGAGCAGCCGCGTAGGCGAACAGGGAGACGCCCGCGAACGCCGCAGCGGGCAGCAACAGCCAGAGCGATCGCTCGGCGATCTCGGGTGTTCCCGGCTCCTCGGGGTGGGCGCGGGTCCACAAGACGACGAACCAGAGATTGCCCACGATCGCGACGGCCGACGTCACGCGTGTGAGCCGGAGCACCGAAGCCAGTCTGCCGAGTGTCGCACGCATCGGCCCATCCTATTCGTCGGCCGGGTGGGCGGCTCGGGCGGGCTACCATCGCGCCGTATGACCGAACCGTCGCCATCAGCAGAGCAGCCCACCGTACCGGCCGCCCCACCGCGCGTCGCCATCGTGACAAGCCGGTACAACGCCTCGATCACCGACGCGCTCGAGCACGGCGCCCGCGAAGAGTTCGCACGCCGGGCACACCGCGGTACGGTGGAGGTGATCTCGGCACCGGGTGCCTTCGAGCTCGTTGCGCTCAGTTCCGCAGCGGTCGCCACCGGCCGATTCGCGGGCGTGTGCGCGCTGGGATGTGTCATCAAGGGCGACACCGACCACGACAAGTACATCAACTCAGCTGTAGCCCATGGGCTCGCGGAGCTGGCAAGCCGAACGGGTGTGCCCGTCGCGTTCGGCCTGCTCACGACGAACGACACGGCACAGGCCGAGGCGCGTGCCGGCGGCTCCAGCGGCAACAAGGGCACCGAAACAATGAGCGCACTGCTCGACACGATCGACGCAATCCACGCCCTCCAGCAGCACACCGAGTCTCCTGTGACGGGCGGCCGGCCCGACAAGGTCACCGGCGATCGGACGGGCCGCTGACATGGCAACACCACGAACCATCCGCACCCGCGCCTTCCAAACGCTCTTCGAGCTCGATGCCCGGGCCGGCGAACAGCCCGACCCGACACGCGACGTCGACGACAACCTGAGCGACGCCGAACGCAAGAAGGCCGCCGAGCTTGCAAGGGCGGCGTGGCTCGATCGCGAGTCGGCCGACACAGTCATGGAGATCCTCGCGCCGGAGTGGCCCGCCCGGAGGCAGGCCGCGGTTGACCGCTCGATCCTTCGGCTTGCGCACTACGAGATGACGCGGACGGAAACGCCCCCCAAGGCTACGGTCAACGAGGCAGTCGAGCTCGCTAAGCGGTTCAGCACGGAGAAGTCGCCCGCGTTCGTCAACGCGCTGCTCGACAAAGTGCTCAAGCGGGTGCTGGAGGAGCGCCGAGTGCTGGAAACGCCGCCGTCTGAGGACGCCCCGTGAAGCTGTTTAAGAGCATTGCGGGCCGCCTACGCGACGGGCTGACCAAAACGCGCGAGACGTTCGCGTCTGGCTTGCGGTCCATGCTCGCCGGTCGCCAGCTCAGCGACGCTCTCATCGCCGAGCTCGAAGCCCGGCTTATCCAGTCCGACGTCGGCGTTGCCGCGACGAAGGCGCTGATCGATGGCATCCGAGCCGACTACAAAGCCGGCATGCTCCAGCGCGGCGAGGACGTGATTGAGTACCTCAAGCGTGAGCTCAAGGCGATGTGGCCCGCCCAGGACCGCGAGTTGCGCCTCGCAGCGACCGGCACCAGCGTGATCGTTGTCACGGGTGTCAACGGGGTTGGCAAGACCACGAGCATTGCCAAGCTCTGCGGCGCATTGCGGGGGCAAGGCAAGACCGTGCTGCTCGGCGCATGCGACACGTTTCGTGCCGGCGCTGTCCGGCAGCTCGAAATCTGGGCCGAGCGGATGGACGTCGACGTGGTCAAGGGTCAGCAGGGGGGCGACCCCGCAGCGGTCGCATTCGATGCTTGCCAGGCGGGCGTCGCACGCGGCGTGGATGTGGTCATCCTCGACACCGCGGGCCGAATGCACACCCAAGACCCGCTCATGCGTCAGCTCTCCAAGATCATTGGCGTCGTGCGGAAGCACGTGCCCGATGCGCCGCACGAGGTGCTGCTCGTGCTCGATGCGACGAGCGGACAGAACGCGCTGCACCAAGCCGAGGCGTTCGGCGAGGCCGCGGGCGTGACGGGGATTTTTCTCTCCAAGCTCGACGGCACCGCACGCGGCGGCATCGTCGTCGCGGTACGCAACTCAACGAACGTGCCCGTCAAGTTCATCGGCGTCGGGGAGCGGCCCGAGGACGTTGAGCCTTTCGACCCCGATCGCTTCGTCGACGCACTCTTTGAAGAATGACGCGCCCGGCCGAGTCGCGACTCGCTGAGCGAGTCACTGCTGATCGAGCTTCCCTTCCATGCCGTCGAAGACCACCGCGCCGGGCCTGCGGGATCGCCAGGGCTGCTCGGCCATGATCTCTTTGGCGGCGTCCTGCCCCGCCTGCCGGGCCGCAAGCTCCGCGTTTGATTCCGGGTGGCCGGGCTGGGGTTCGGGGAGTCCGCCCTCGTCTCGCACAAGATGCAACGTCTGTGTGGGGAACGCGAACGAGACGCCCAGCCGGTGCGCGAGGCGGATGACATCGAGCATCAGCCGGTGCCGTTCGCGGATCTCGGTCGGCCAGTCGGGTGCTTGGAAGAAGATATAGAGCAGGATGTCCAGCGAGTGTGCGCCGAACTCGTTGAGGTAGACGTGGTAGTAGTCCTTTCGCGTGTACGGATGCTCGCGGATGATCTCGCGCACGCCCTCGCAGAAGGCGTCGATCCGCTCGGGCGGCGTGTCGTAGGTGATGTTGAGCATCGTGCGGTATCGGCGGTACCGGCGCTTGCCGAAGTTGTCGACGGTCGCGCGGACGAGCACCGAGTTGGGCACGGTCACGAGCGAGTTGTAGAAGGTGCGGATGCGCGTGGAGCGCAGCCCGAGTTCTTCGACCGTGCCCTCAAGGCTGTCGATCTGTACCCAGTCGCCAACCTCGAAAGGGCGATCGAGGATCACCGCGACGGAGCCGAAGAAGTTCTCGATCGTGTCCTTGGCCGCGAAGGCAACCGCGATACCGCCGATGCCAAGGCCGGTCAGCAGCGGGAGAATCTCGATCGACAAGCTCTCGGCGACGTAGATCGCAGCGAGGATCGCGAGGACCACCTTCGTCGTCTTCCGCAAGAGCGGAATCAGCAGGTCATCGAATTTTGAACGGGTCCGCTTGGCTTTGCGGAGGAAGTAGTCGGACGTGAGATCGGTCAGGCGGAATGCGGCAAGCACCATGGCGACCGCGAGGAAGAATCGAATTGCGACCGAGAGCACCGCGAGCGGGAGCGGATTCAGATCGAGCAGATTGAGCGTGGCAAACCAGAAGACCGCCGCGACAAGCACGCCGAACGGGCGCACTGTCTTGGCGAGCAGTTCGCTATCGACGCGGTCCTTGTGCTTGTTGCCATTGGCGAAGCGCGTCCATATCCACCGCAGCAGAAGGCGCGAGGCGAGGTCAAGCGTGAGGCCGATGAGCACCAGCGCGACGATCGCGATGCCCTGCCACGCCTCGATGCCAGCAAACTTGCGGGACTGCAACTCGGCCGGGATCACCGCGCGCAAGAGCATTGGGCGCGTGATGGTGGTCGGCACCGAGCTGAACCGCGCCGGCTCGCCGCGGGTGGCAAGGAAGAGTGCCGGGATGTGCTCGTAGGTCTGCTCCGAGAATTTCCATTGCCCGTCTTGCTCATCGAGCACCAATGTGACCGAGTACTCGTCGGTGAGCCTTTGGAATCGGGCGTGGCTCGGCCGATCATCGCGCGGGTACAGCGTGTACGTCGCGATGGAACTGCTCTCGACCTCCTCGGCGTCTGGAATGAAACGCGTGCGCACGAACTCGAGACGATCCAAGAAGACCTTGAGCATCCTCGCACGCGTTTCGACCTGATCGGCGTTGATGATGCTGATGTCGAAGAGCTCGGGCAGCCGCCGCTGGGGATTTTGGCCGAGCAGCGAGGCCGACTGCTCGATCCGGTTCATCGTGTTGAAGAACTCGATGACTGTCGCCCGAGGCGAGGTCTGCGCGGTCGATGCGGGCCGCGCGGGCTGCGTTTCGGGCTCGACGGTTGCCGGGACCGGCACCTGTGCGGCCGCGGGCAAGATCGCCATGGCTGTTCCGAAGAAGAGCGCGACTGTCACCAGCCGCATGAGCAAGCGGGGGCTGTGTTGCATACCGCGGATGGTACGCTCACCCGTTTGGAGGCACCCATGCATCAGCCCAGTCATCAGATGCGTCATCCCCCAACCAACCCGTGCCTGATTGCTGTCGCCCGAGGTGACGCGCCCGCGGATCTTGTGCTTGCCGACGCGCGTGTCGTCAATGTTTTCACGCGTCAGATCGAGCGGGGTGATGTCGCCATCGCCGGCGGCCGATTCGCCGGCGTCGGTGCCTACCCCGACGCGGCCGAACGGGTCGACATGGGCGGGGCTTTCATCGCACCAGGGCTCATCGATGCGCACATGCATGTCGAGTCCACGATGCTCACGCCCCGGCACTTCGCCCCGCTCGCGCTTGCCCACGGCACCACGGGCGTTGTGCTCGACCCCCACGAGATCGCCAATGTGCTCGGCGTCGAGGGCATCCGCTGGCTCATGGATGATGCCGCGTCGACCACGATGCGCATGTGGTTCGCCGTGTCGAGCTGTGTCCCCGCGTCGCCCTTCGAGACGGCCGGGGCCGTGCTGGAGGCCAACGACCTTGCACCGCTCTTCGAAGATCCACGCGTCGTCGCCCTCGCGGAGATGATGAACTTCCCCGGCGTGGTCCATGCCGACCCGGGCGTGTTGGCGAAGGTCGACCTGGGCCTCGAGCGCTCACGCGTCGACGGGCACTGCCCGGGTCTTCGCGGGCCCGGTTTGCGTGCGTACCGGGCAGCCGGCATCTCCTCGGACCACGAGTGCACGACCCGCGAGGAAGCCGAGGAAAAGGTCGCCCTTGGCATGCGTGTGTATCTCCGCGAGGGCAGCGCTGCCCGGAACCTCGAAGCACTCATCCCGGCGGTCACACCGGCAAACGCCCATCGGTTCTGCTTCTGCACCGACGACCGCCATCCAGCGGACCTCGCCGAGCAAGGGCACATCGACCATGTCGTTCGGCGGGCGGTGGATCTTGGCATGGATCCTGTGCTCGCGATTGCCATCGGCTCGCTGCATGCTGCCGAGCACTACGCCCTGCCAGCGTTCGGGGCCGTTGCGCCCGGCTATCACGCGGACTTCATCGTGTTCGACAATCTCGCCGATATGCGTCCGCGAGAGGTCTTCGTTCGCGGGAAGAGCACGCGGGGCGCGGCGGAAGCCACAAGCGCGAAGCCCAGCCCCCGGCATGGCAGGACTATCTTAGTGGGTCATGCGATCACGCCGGAGATGTTTCGGATTGCAGGCAGCGGTGCAGCCACACTTCGAGTGATCGGCATGTTGCCGGGCCAGTTGCTCACCGAGGCGCGGTCGGCCGACTTCATTGCGGTCAACGGCGCTTTCGAGGCCGACCCTGAGCAAGACGTGTTGAAGCTCGCCGTCATCGAGCGGCACACCGGCAGTGGGGGCGTTGGGCTGGGGTTTGTGCAGGGCTTTGAGATGCCGCGGGGCGCGATCGCGAGCACGGTCGGCCATGACTCGCACAACCTGACGGTGCTCGGCACCAACGACACGGACATGGCGATCGCTGCCGAAGCCGTGGCGGGCGCGGGCGGCGGCCAGGCGGTCTCGGCAGGAGGCAAGCTGCTCGCGGTGCTCAAGCTGCCTGTGGCAGGGCTCATGTCGGATCAGCCGGCTGAGGCCGTCGTTGCCGAGCAGGCCGCGGTACTCAGGGCTGCTGCGTCCCTCGGCACGCCACTGGAGGACCCTTTTATGCCGCTGAGCTTCCTGCCGCTGACGGTTATCCCGAGCCTCAAGCTCGGCGATAAGGGACTGGTGGACGTCAACCGATTCGAATTGGTGCCGCTCCAGATCGATCCCGCGGCGGACTAGCCGACCGAGCAAAGCACGTATACTGTTGCGACTCGGCCGCGAGGTCGTTTCAGAGGGCGATTGGCGCAGTTGGCTAGCGCGCTTCCGTGACAAGGAAGAGGTCCCGAGTTCGAGTCTCGGATCGCCCATTTTAATGTTTGCAGATGCCAGCACCCAGTGCATCGACCCCGCTCACAGCCTCGGAGCGGGTTTGTTATTTTTTGGAGTCGCACACTTTGCATCCCCATGCGAGGGGGTTCGTGCAGATACTGCACCGGATTATGCACCGCTTTTTTGACACCGATTTTCCGTGCCCCGAGGATCGCTCGCGACACGGAAATCATGTCCGAACGCCAAGCATCAGCATGCTTCAACTTGCAACAAACAGCCTGCAATACACTGCGAGTGCGTGCGGTCGAGTGCGATGGGTTGGGATGCGCCGGCGGGGGTTTCGCATCCGAGTCTGCGTGCCGTGAGCTGTCGAATTGGTTGACAGGGTTGCCCGATCGCATACCCTATCAAAATGCGTACAAGATTGGCCGCTAGGCCCGACCCTTCCACGATTCAGAGCGGCTTAGATCGCCGTGCCTCTATCCGGGCCCTCCGGTCCGAGCTCCGTGCGTTCAGCGATGAGCAGATCGAGTGCAAACACTCGGCAGCCCTCTCCGGCGGCTGCTCGGGTCACGCCTTGTCGCTCGCCTGCGGCACTCACGAATGGTTCGGGTCTGATCACGTTGCGGGCATCACATACCCACCACTCGCGCTGCTTATCGACATGGCTGCACGATCAGTCTGCGAGCCTGCACAGCCCGGCTGCGCGGTCTGGATCGGCCGGGCGTGCTGGCCATATCCACACGCCCTTTGCCAGCGAGCAGCGAGCGGCAGCATCCGAACCGAGCTGCTCGACCGGTCGATCTTTGTCGATCCGCCTGACCGCGCGACGCGCGTCTGGTCGATCGATTTAGCATTGCGATCAACGGGGAGCACACTCGTTATTGCCGACGGCTCGGGACTGAGCATGGCCGAGTCACGCCGACTGCAACTTGCCGCGTCTTCATCGGGCTCTGCAGGGCTCTTTGCTCGTCCCGAACATGAGCGAGCCGCCCTCTCCGCAGCCAGCACACGCTGGATGGTCGAGCCTGCCAGTGAGAATGCCCAAGACCATGGTGGCGATCGCATTGATCGCAAACTAGCTACCCGGGATCAAGCATGGACGGTACATCTGCTGCGCTGCAAAGGACTGCAGCCCACCTCTCGGAGCGCACGGCACTGGACCGTGCGGCGTGATCATGCAACAGGCTCACTTGGCGCGTGGTCGCCGAATCATGGCCGTCTGGCTGCCGCAATGGACGATCGATCGGCGTTTCCGCCAGAGTCAACGCGGCAGCAAGCACAACGCGGCGCGTGAAATGCAGCAGCCGTTGCTCGTGGTCGCCGACCAGCACCAGCGCCAAGTCGTGACCGCCTGCTGTGCGCGGTCGCGGCGCGTGGGCGTGCGGGCGGGCATGGCGGTCGTGCAGGCACGCGCGCTTTTCGCGCCGGACGAGGCAGGCAGCGTCTGCCTGGAGCCGCACGAGCCCGAGTGCGATCGCGTTGCCCTACACAAGCTGGCAGTGTGGGCACATCGGTTCTCGCCCGTCGTTGCGATCGACACACCAACCGAAGAAGGGCGCGAGCCCGACGGCCTGCTGCTCGATATGACCGGCAGCGAGGCGGTCTTCGATGGCGAAGAGCGTATGTTGCGCGTCGTCGCTGAGCGGTTTGGTCGGCTCCGTGTGCATGCGCACATCGCGGTTGCGCCCACAATCGGATCGGCGTGGGCGATGGCCCGGTTTGGGTCTGCCCCATCGAGCGCGGTGCGGCCGGGCAACCAGCGTGATGCGATTGCGCCCTTGCCGATCGCGGCTCTCCGCCTGCCTGCCGAGACCACGATCGGCCTTTCCGATATCGGTATCGAAACAATCAGCCAGCTCATGGATCTGCCCCGGGCAGCGCTGCCTGCCCGGTTTGGCGAGGATGTGCTGCTGCAACTCGATCGTGCACTCGGCCATGCGATGGAGACGATCGACCCTATCCGCCCGCTTCCGCTGCCGATGGCCGAGCGTGTGTTCGATGGGCCGACCGATCGCATCGAGTCAATCGAGCACGCGGTGCAAGGTGTGCTGGATGAGTTGGCCGGCGTGCTGCGTGAGCGACAAGTGGGCGCACGCGAGGTCGCACTCGTGCTACACCGCTCGGACCTCGAGCCAGAATATCTCGAGATCACGATGGCAAGGCCGTCGTGCGACGCCCAGCATCTCTGGCGATTGCTGCGTCCAAAGCTGGAGCACGCTCATCTGGGCTTCGGCGTTGAGGGAGTGCTGGTGCGAGCGGATGCTGTCGAGCGAATCCTTCATGAGCAGTCTTCGCATTGGCGTGATACAAGCCAGCAGCAGTGGGGGAGCGATCGCGAGACGATCGCGCTGATCGACACCATGCGCAATCGCATGGGCAGCGAGAGTGTCCGGCATGCGGTGTTGCGCGAATCGCACCTGCCAGAGCGGGCATTTGCGATGCAAAGAGAATTGGCCTCGTCACCCGTCGCACTCACGCCCAACGACCGGCCGACGATGCTCTTTGACCATCCGATCCCGATTGAGGTCATCGCGCTCACGCCCGATGGCCCGGTGCATCGTGTGCGATGGGACAGCCGCGACCATGTCGTGACCAGCTGTGCCAGCCCCGAGCGGCTGAGCAACGAATGGTGGCAGCACACCGCTGGCTCAACGCGCGACTACTACGCGGTCCGCATCGAGAGCGGGCGATGGCTGTGGCTCGCGCGTGCGATCGAGACCAACAAGTGGTTCATCCACGGCGTGTGGGCCTGACGGAATCTCGCGATGCCCGATATCGAGTTTCCAAAGCTGCGCCCGCATCCCGCCAAAGCTGATCTGAACGGCTCGCTCGATCGGCCGATCCAGGAAGGGCAGACACCATACGTCGAGCTCGATGTCACGAGCAACTTCACGTTCCTCACCGGCGCGAGCCACCCCGAAGAGCTCGTTGAGCGCGCGGCCGTGCTTGGGCACACGGCTTCCGCTATCGCAGATACGAACTCGCTCGCGGGCGTGGTGCGCGCACATGTCTCGGCGAAGCAAATGGGCGTTCGCTTTGTCGTTGGGTGCCGGATCGTGCTGGACTCAGAGCTCGCGGTGCTGGTGTACCCAACAAGCAAATCTGCTTATGCGAGGCTCTGCCGACTGCTCACGCTCGGTAAGCGACGCGCACCGAAAGGCGAATGCCACCTCGCCGTGCACGATCTGGTGGAGCGCAGTGCCGGGCTGCTGGCGATTGTGCAGCCGCCAGAGATCATCGGCGACGGCTTCCTCGAGTTTCTTGAAGGTTTGCGAGGTGCCTTCGATGACGACCGTCTCTCACTTGCCGCGTCGGCGATGTATCGGGGCCATGACCAGCATCGGCTCGCGCAGCTCGAGTCGCTTGCCGCGCACAGCGGCGTGCCGATGGTTGCGACAAATCGGGCCCTCTATCACACGCCACAACGACGTGCATTGCAAGACGTGCTCACGTGTATTCGCCACGGCTGCACGATCGAGCAAGCCGGACTTCGGCTCGAATCGCATGCCGAGCGGCACCTCAAGGCCGGCGACGATATGGCCCGTCTCTTTGCTCGCTATCCCGAAGCCGTGCGCCGCACGGTCGATATTGCCGAGCGGGCGCTGGCATTCGATCTCGACCAGCTCCGCTATGAGTACCCCGCGGCCGAGTGTCCGCCGGGCATGTCGGCGGCGGCGCACCTCGAGCAAGAAGCCTGGGCCGGAGCGCAGCGCCGATACTCAGGCGGGGTACCCGATCGCACGGCCGAAGCTCTAAGGTATGAGCTGGCCCTGATCGCCGAACTGAAGTACGAGGCGTACTTCCTGACCTGTTACGACATCGTTCGATTCGCGCGGAGCCGGGGCATTCTGTGCCAGGGACGCGGGGGTGCCGCGAACTCGGCGGTGTGCTATTGCCTCGGCATCACCGAGGTAGACCCCGCTCGATTCAGCTTGCTCTTTGAGCGGTTCATCAGCCGAGAGCGCGGCGATCCACCGGATATCGACATCGATTTCGAGCACGAGCGTCGTGAAGAAGTGCTGCAATACATCTACGAGAAGTACGGGCGCGAGCGGGCAGCCATGACAGCCGAGGTCATCTCTTACCGCGGCCGAAGCGCTGTGCGCGAGGTGGGCAAGGCGATGGGCCTGCCCGCGGACTGCGTCGATGCACTCGCGAAGAACCTCGATCGCTGGGGCGACAAACCCACGGGCGACCGGATCGCCGAGATCGGCTTGAACCCACGCGATCCAACGATCCGCCATGTGCTCGAGCTTACCAACCAACTCGTGGGCTTCCCGCGCCATCTCTCGCAACACGTTGGCGGCATGGTCATTACCCAGGGGCCGCTCTGTGATCTCGTGCCGATCGAGAACGCGGCGATGGAAGATCGCACGGTCATCGAGTGGGACAAGGACGACATCGACGCGATGGGCATGCTCAAGGTCGATTGCCTTGGGCTCGGCATGCTCACGTGCATCCGCAAAGCATTCGAGATGCTCAAGGGTGTTGGCGTTGCCGGTCCCGATGGCGGAACGCTCACGATCGCCGATGTCATGACCCACGAGCAGGACGACGACGATGTCTACGCGATGATCAGCCGGGCCGACACCGTCGGCGTATTTCAGATCGAGAGTCGAGCGCAGATGTCGATGCTGCCGAGACTCAAGCCGAGATGTTTTTATGACCTTGTTATTGAGGTCGCGATCGTTCGTCCCGGGCCGATCCAGGGCGGCATGGTGCACCCGTATCTTCGGCGCCGCGAGGGGGTCGAGCCCGTGGCGTATCCGAGGCCCGAGGTCAAGCGGGTGCTTGAACGCACGCTCGGTGTACCGCTCTTTCAGGAGCAAGCGATGCAGCTCGCGATCGTCGCAGCGGGGTTCACGCCCGACCAGGCCGACGGGCTTCGGCGATCGATGGCCGCATGGAAGCGCAAGGGCAACGCGATCTATCGCTACGGCCAGCAGCTCATCGATGGCATGCTCGCAAACGGCTACGAAGAAGACTTTGCCAACCAGTGCTTCGAGCAGATCAAGGGGTTCAGCGAGTACGGCTTCCCCGAGTCACACGCGGCGAGCTTCGCGATTCTCGTCTACGTCTCGTGCTGGCTCAAACACCACCACCCCGCTGCATTCGCAGCGGCGCTCATCAACAGCCAGCCCATGGGCTTCTACCAGCCTGCCCAGATCGTGCGTGATGCCCAGGATCACGGTGTTGAAATCCGGCCGATCGATGTGAATCACAGCCATCACAATTGCATCTTGGAAGGCAACGGCAACACGATTCGGCTAGGCATGCGCATGGTCAAAGGCTTGGCAGTTGCCGACGCCGAAGCGATCGCTCGTGCCGTGGCGTCGCGTGGTCTGTTCGCGACGGTCGAATCACTCTGGAGAGAAAGCGGTATTGGGACGCGCGCGCTGCGGTGCTTGGCACGGGCCGACGCGTTCGGCTCCATGGGGCTCGATCGGCAGCGGGCGTTGTGGCAGATCAAGCCGCTGCGCGACGCGTCAATGCCTCTGTTTGAGACGGTGGATGGTACAGATCAAGAGGAAACAGCCGCGGGTCTGGATCGACTGCCCAGCATCGCTCCGGCCACGCGCGTGCTCCAGGACTACAGCGCTGTCGGACTCTCGCTCAAGGCACACCCGGTGTCATTCGTGCGAGAGGATCTTGCCCAAAGGGGGGCAATCACGGCTCGTGATCTGCGCAACGAGACGCAGTGCCCAGCAAAGAGGTCGGTTTCAGTGGCGGGTCTCGTGCTCTGTCGCCAAAGGCCGGGCACGGCGTCGGGCGTGACGTTCATCACGCTCGAGGACGAAACGGGCATCGCGAATCTGATCATCTGGAAGGACACATTCGAGCGTTATCGCCGCGTGGGCAGGCTCGCCCGCCTGATGCTCGCCCACGGCACGGTCGAGCGGCAAGGCATTGTCGTTCATGTGCATGTGCACCGGCTCGAAAGCATCGACAGCATGCTCTCCGGCGTGGCAGTTACTTCGCGAGACTTCCACTGAAACAGACTGAATAGCATGCTGAGTAATGAGGAACTGGACTCCACGGTCAGCAGGACCGTTGGATCGTGGTGCCAAGCAGGCCAATGCTGCGGTCGTCGCTTGCGGCGTTATCTTGTTGTGGTCGCTCGAAATGACTCTCCGCCACCTAGAGGTACTGCTTCTCGGCAGTGGCTACGGAGTGCCAGATCCACGCTGCGACGACGTGTGCTGGAAACTGGTGGACAAGCTCGGTCTCACGACTGGCCCGCATATTTTGCCGAAGCTTCAACCGCGCTTCTAGACGCCGCCATTGGATGTCGCGCATCTGCGGCGCGCGGAGATTTACCGTGATCTCGCACTGCTCCGTGATCACGGGATTGCCATCGAGAGCGTCGTTGTCGCTTTCCTCAAAGAATCGACGCGGCTCTGGAAACACTGGCAGCAAGCCCTCGTTGCCTTCGGCATGATGCTCGGTCTTGGGCTCCGTGTCCGCAGCCTACCGCCGGTCAGATCAACATCTCGCCCCAGCATTCGCCGTGGCTCGGACGTCAAAGATAGCGCTGCGTAACGGCCCAACGCGATAAGCAACCGCCACTCCGGATCATCGCTTACAGCCAGCACCCTTTCGATCTCGTTGCGGGTCACGAAGTACACGCGCGATGGATTATTCAGGACGGTCGGGGCAATTTCGCGAACGGAGTCGCCGTGATCATTTCTGCAGGTTGCGCCGCTACGAAGACTAGCGCGTGGCCGTTGCGTGTTGGCAATTGCACGGAGCGATCTCCCTGATGGCATGCCTGCCGACTGTGCATAAGTCTGTAGTACGAAGACTTTCCCGGACCCTTCACGGTGCGCGCCCTTTATTGTGGAATGACAAATGAAGCGGGCGTTACAGTCCAAGACTTTGCGTTCGTATCAGCAGACAGCGCGGGGTACTGGACGCCAATGCTTGCCCATCCTTATCGCGGTGCGTCGGCGCGTTGATCAGGCGCTGCTCGCCCCGCAAAGCTCCTGAAGGTCAGGCTTGGACAGCTATCCCTTCGAAATCTGGTCATGCTGATTCATCTTGATCAGCAGCGCCTGAAAACATCGGCCGCAAATACTGTTTTGTGATCCAGGTACATGACCACCTCAGTATCCTGGAACAAGGAGGCTAGTGCTCCGCCGCCATGGCGTTCCACCAGGAAACAGCTTCTCGCCCAGACCCAGCGACTCTGCCCAAGCCAGAAAGAATACTGACTATGCGTTATCCAGTGGTCTCCCTTCCGAGCATTATCGCACTCGTCGCAGCCGCGACGAACGCCCAGGTCATTTATGAGTATGCCGGCGACGGCGTGGTGACCTCGTTCCGCTCGGCGAGCGACCAGGCCGCTGCCGAGGCATCGGTCGCGCTCGTTGTCACGCCCGGCCCCGTGGGTGCGGTGCCGAACCAGTTCGGCCCGCTGCCCAGCTTCTCGACCCAAAGCGGGCTGCAGACCGTCACGGTGCCTGTGGCCGAAGGCACGAACCTCTACGCGACAGGCTCGCAGTCGGGGCCGCTCGAGCGGACGGGCCGACGCGTCGAGTTCTACAACCTCGACAACTTCGCCTGGAACGATTTCTCCAATCGCAGCTACCAGACCCATCCGTGGGTCATCGGCGTGCGCGAGGACGGTTCGTCCTTTGGCGTCTTATTCGATTCCACATGGGCGAGCTCGCTCGATCTCGAGCAGCCGACGCTCGACGGCATCGTCTTCCAGACCGAGGGGCCGGCGCCGCGTGTCGTGACCATCGACGCCGCCTCGCCGCAGGCCGTCGTCACCAAACTCGCGGAGCTCACCGGCTACCCATTCATGCCGCCGATGTGGTCCGTCGGCTACCACCAGAGCAAGTACTCGTACTTCCCGCAGTCGAACGTGCTGTCGATCGCAAACGAGTTCCGCACTCGCCAGATCCCCGCCGAGGTGATCTGGATGGACATCGACTACATGGACGGCTTCCGCAACTTCACCCTCAACGCCTCGGCCTTTCCCGACCCGGCCCAGCTCAACGCTGACCTCGACGCGATCGGATTCCAGGCCGTCTGGATGGCCAACTGCGGCATCAAGGTCGACGGCGGATACGACGCGTACAACGAGATCACCGCGCAAGGGCTCGCGGTTGAGCGAAGCAACGGCTCGCAGTACCAGGCCGACGTCTGGCCCGGGCTCTCGGTCTGGCCCGACTTTACGATGGCCGCCACGCGCGACTGGTGGGCCGGCCGCGTCGCGTCCTTCGCGCAGATGGGCATCGACGGCATCTGGAATGACATGAACGAGCCGGCCGTCTTCAACGTGCCGAGCAAGACCATGCCCGACGATAACTGGCACCGCGCCGACCCCGAGCTCGGCGGGCCTGGCATCCATCGCAGATACCACAACATCTACGGCGTGCAGATGTCTCGCGCAACGCGCGAGGGCATGCTCCAGGCGTTCCCCGATCGCCGGCCGTTCGTGCTCACCCGCGCCGGCTACATTGGTGGGCAGCGCTACGCCGCGATGTGGACCGGCGACAACGTCGCCAACTGGTACCACGTCGACGTCTCGATCCAGAACATCCTCAACATCGGGCTCAGCGGGCAGCCGAACGCCGGGCCCGACATCGGCGGGTTCAACGGCGACTCGGGCGCCGAGATGTACGCCCGCTGGATGGGCATGGGCGCGATGATGCCCTTCGCCCGCGGGCACTACGGCTTCGCCAATCGCGACCGCGAGCCGTGGTCCTATGGCACCGCAACCGAAAACACGTCGCGCCTGGCGCTCAACCGCCGATACCGCCTGCTGAACTACATTTACACGCAGTTCTACGTCGTGCACACAACGGGCCTGCCCGTGTCACGCCCGCTCTTCTTCGCCGAGCCGGCCAACCCTGACCTGCGCGAGTACGACGATGGGTTTCTCGTCGGACCGGGCCTGCTGATCGCGGGCGCGACCAAGCCGGGCGCGGTGCCGCAGGTGCCGCCGATGGACACGCCGATCTATCGCTTCGGTTTTCCGCAGAGCGACGCCCCCGGTGCGCCCTCGGACCTGAGCGACGCGGACCTGCCGGACATGTATGTGCTCGGCGGCCACATCGTGACCGCCAACGAACTCGTGCAGCACTCGCGCGAATTGACGCCTCAGCGGACCGAGGCGCGCGAGCTCGTCGTCGCGCTCGACGAGAGCGGCCAAGCCTCGGGCGTGTTCTACGAGGACGCCGGCGACGGCTGGGGATTCCAGCAGGGCGACTACTGCCTGATCGAGTGGACCGCGCAATCAACGGGCGGCGAGGTCACCATCGACGCGACACAGAGCGGAGGCCAGTTCCCGCTGCTCGACCGCCCGCTTACCATCCGCGTGCTCACCGGTGCGGGGGGCTCGAGCGATTTCGCTACGTCGACAGGCGCACTCCCGGCGACGTTCGCCATCGCGACACCCGTGCCCGACGCGCAGCCGGCCGCGAGCGTGCGCGACGGCCGACGCGTCGGCGACGCCTTCGGCAACGCGCCGCTCGCGACCAACGACCGCTTCCGCTACTCCGAGATCTCGCAACTGCGCACGCTGTATGCCCGCCCCACCGCCGACGGCATCGAGGTCGGCATCGAGGGCGAGCTCGCGATCGATGGCACCGCGATCGCGCTGCTCATCGACTCGCGGCCCGGCGGGCAGAACATCGTCAATACGTCCAACCTCAACCCGCCGCCCTCGGGCCTGCGCGACCTCACGGGCACGCGACTCGAGCCCGGCTTCGCGGCAGACCACATCCTCTTTGCCAACGGCTTCGACGGGTCGGTGTTCTGTGACTGGGTCACGCTCCAGGCTGGCACCGGCGGGAGCAAGACCTACCTCGGGCGCGAGTTCATCGGCTCGGGCACCGCGACGCTCGCGGGCGGGTCGAGCCAGGGCATCGAGCTTGCGCTCGGGTCGGCGGGGCACGCCGCGGGTTCGGGCTTCGAGATCCTCATCCCGTATGCCGCGCTCGGCACCGGCACGGGGGAGCTCGGCCAGATCAAGCTCTTCGCGGCGATCGTCAAGACCAACGGCCAGATCACCAACCAGACCCTTCCGCAACCGACGAACAACTGGCCGTCATTCACGCCGAACTTCCAAAGCATTCCAGGCCAGCAGTACGCGAGCGTGCTCACCGACGCCGACCTGACCAGCGACGGCAGCGTTGACTTCTTCGACGTGCTCGAAGTCCTTCGGCGTGTCGACGCGGGCGACGCATCGACGGACCTTGCGCTGCCTATCGGAACGGTCGACGGCGATGACACGCTGGAGTTCTTGCGCGGCACCGGGCTGGACTGAAGGGCCGGGCCGCTGCCCATAGGATGCCCGCGTTGGCACGCGACACCGTAAGCCTTGCGGCTCAACCGACCTCTTGGTAGCTTGAAATCCGGATGGGCCTGTCTGCTCTTCCTGCGCACCTCGCCGTCCAACGGCTCCGTGCGCAAACGCTCCGATTGTCCGTGAGGTCGCACGTTGAGCCCCAAACAGATCATCGCACTCCTCGCTCTCGCCTTGCTGACCGCGCCCGCGCTCGCGCAGCCGGGGGTGCCGAGCTACACCGGCGAAGTATGCCTTACGGGATCGGCCGTAACCGTTACGGTCGAGGCAGCGCCCACCGCGACCGCGGTGCTGATCTACCCGACCCCGCCCGGCGGCGGGTACTTCATGACCGACGACGGCACAGGCACATTCAGCAGAACCTTCACGGGCCTCACAGCAGGTGCGCAGTTCAGCTTCCACCTGGTCATCCAAGTGCCGCAGCAATATGAGTTCGCGCCGCACGCGTTCACGCTCACCCCCGGGTGCACGTCGTTCGAGTTTGTCGGCGGCGGCGGTGACGACGGCGGGAATGGCGGCGGAGATGATGGTGGCATTGATCCGGGTGACTTTGGTGGAGGCGGATTGCCGCACCCGCGCGCGTTCCGGCACGATGTCTCAGAGAGCAACGGTGCGTGGTCTGTCCTCATCGAGACCGGGCCCCCAGCATCGCCGCTTCCGGCGGTGACCGGCATTGACGTCCGCTATCGAATCGACGATGGGCCCATGCAAACCGAGTCGCTCGCGAACCTCGGCAACCTCATCTGGGGTCGGCAGTTGCCGGGCGTGTCGCCGGGCGACACCGTGTCGTACTCGTTTGTGAAGACGGTTGGCATCGAGCCCGTCGATACCGCGTGGTTTGAGCGCACGATCGGCGAGGCTGCCTTGCCCGTTCCAGACGTGCCGATCGAGACCATCGCCGGCATTCGGTTCCGTGATCGGCACGAGAACGAGTGGCGCTTTGACCACTACCCCGCGGGGTACGACGTCGGCCGAACGTTCGATCTCAAGATCACGGACCTGGGCGATGAGCTGATCTTCGACCTGACGACCGCACGAGAGGTGCCGGTGAACGCGGTCGACATCAAGTGGTACAACCAGTCCGGCGAAGTCGGTTTCTGCGACCGAAACATCTCGGCCATTAGCCGCCGGATGGATGGCGGCGCAGGAGCATTCTCGGCGACGATCGACAACCTGACCCACGGCCAACGGGTCGATGTCGAGTTCACGCTTCTGGCTGGGCAGACGTACTACAGCGAATTCATTTATTACTACATGGGCGACGGCCGACTCCAACGCGAGACGCAGCATCCGCTCGCGTTCGCTGCAGGCGATGCCTCGATTCCCGTTGTTACGGTCAAGCAGTTTGCCTTCAACCAGCACGCGCTGAATCTGCCCCCGACGGAGCTCGGCGAGTTCATGGAAGGCAAGGTCGCCTTTGAGACGCGGTGGGACGACGGGCTGCTCTTTAACCCGCCGACCGCGTTCGACTGCAACGGGGGGCCGGTCGGGTTCGACATGGGCCCGAGCCCCGTCTTCGAGCCCGGGTTGCTCGGTCCTCTGTATACGAACAACTCATGCATCGAGTGCCACATGCTCGATGGCCGCGGCATGGCGCCGTACTCCGGTGCCGACAGCCTCGAGGACTACGTCGTTCGCGTGAGCGTCCCCGGTGAGCCGGGCCAAGCTCCGCAGCCTCACCCAATGTACGGCGTCCAACTCGATACCAACGCGTCGCCCGGCGCGACACCCGAGGGCAAGGCATCCATCGAGTGGGAAATCGTGCAGGGCACTTTCGACGACGGCACGCCGTACGAACTGCGCCGCCCGCGCGTCGAGTTCACCGAGCTGAAGTACGGCGCGCTCGGCACGAATATCCCCGGTACCGCGGCGGCAGGCGCAGCAGGCGATTCGTACGACGGCGAGGCCGAGGTTTCGGTTCGTGTCGCGCCGATGCTTGTGGGGCTCGGACTGCTCGAGGCAGTGGATGACGCCGAGGTTCTCGCATGGGCCGATGAGCACGACAGTGATGGCGATGGCATCTCCGGCCGCGCCAATCTGGTGGCAGATCGCGCGACCGGCGGCACATCGCTTGGCCGATTCGGCTGGAAAGCTGCCGAGCCGGACCTAAAGCAGCAGGCCGCCTCCGCGTTTGCCCACGACATGGGCATCACGTCCTCCCTCGTGGGCGACGGCCCTGCAGAGATCGACAACGAGGCGCTGGACGCGATGGTCTCATACCTTCGCGGCTTGGCGGTGCCCCCGCGCGAGAACTACCTCGATCCCGTCGCCCATCAAGGCAAGATGCTCTTTGAGGCTGCGGGCTGCATCTCGTGCCACCGGCCGATCATGCGCACCGCGGCCGATGCCGAGTTCGCACCGTACCGAAACCAGATCATCCAGCCGTTCACCGACCTGCTGCTGCACGACATGGGCGAAGAGCTCGCCGACGGTCGGCCCGAGTTTGGCGCGACCGGCCGCGAGTGGCGCACGCCGCCGCTCTGGGCGGTCGGATACGTGGGCGACGTTCTTGGCACAGCAACCGACCCATTCGACCCCAACGGTAACGCGGCCCAGCCGAACTACCTGCATGATGGGCGTGCACGCTCGCTCATGGAAGCGATCCTCTGGCACGGCGGTGAGGGAGCATCGGCACGCGACGTGGTCCTCTCGATGAACCAGGCCGAGCGTGAGGCACTTATCGAGTACGTGAAGTTTCCGTTCGCCGACCCCGTTCTGGTCGATGCCCCCGGTGCCTGCGCTGCAGACCTGACCTCGGACGGAACGAGCAATGGCGTCCCCGATGGCACAGTGACGCTCAGTGACTTTTCCTACTACATCGGGCTGTGGTCCGGCGGGGCCCCGGTCGCGGATGTGACGACCGACGGAACAAGCAACGGCCTGCCCGACGGCGCGGTAACGCTCAGCGACTTCTCGTATTACCTCAGCATCTGGGCAGCCGGGTGCCCCTGAGCAAGCAGTCACGACGTCGCATGCCGACCGGTTTGTCTGGGCGACCAGGACAGCTGTCGGCGTGCTCCGGCATCGCCGCCCGCCCATGAGCGCGAAGTGGCATCGATCGAAGCGCTGGGATGAGCAGCATCTCCGCGGCCGCATGCTCGCGCCGTTGCGTTGGCTGTTGCGGGCGTTCAGCTCCATCACGCTGTCTGTCGTTTTGCTCTCGCTCATCGCAATCTACGGAACGCTGGCGAGTGTGCCGATCGGCCTGCTGGCGCTGGGGCCCACGTGGGCTGTGATTGGATTGGCCGTGGTTCTGTCAGCGAGCCTCCCCGCCGTGCTCATTGGAGCTGGCGTTCGGCGTTGCCTTCCGAAGCCCCGCCATGGGTTGCGTTTCGCGGCGACGCTGCTCGGCGGACTCTTCGGAGCAGTGGGAGGGGCTTGGGCGTGGAAGGTTTGGGCGTGGCCCGCCCTGCGATTCGATCCGGTAAGCGGGAACGGCATGCGACTCTTTGCCGGGTTTGTCGAGCGGTATGAAGACATCACACTGCGCCGGCTGCCAGGCATAGAGCTCACCGAACTCGAGTTCTACGCGGCGTGGCCTTTCAAGCTGCTCTTGATTCTGTTCGTCACGAACATGGTCGTTGCCACGGTGCGACGCATTGAGTTCGGCGTGAAGAACGCCGGCGTGCTGACAGTGCATTCGGGAATCGTGTTCATCGCGATGTCGAGTCTGTATTACCAAGCTTTGAAGCAGGAAGGCGACACGATCCTGCTCGCCGGCACCCAACTGGCAGACGGCACATCCGCCCGAGGGCCCGCGCAGACCCACTTCTACGACGCCACACGCGTCGCAATCTGGACGCGGCAGCTCGGACAGGTGGAAGAGCCCGGGCGACCACAATGGGAGCAAAAGCTCATTCGCGGTTTGCCCCGGTACAACACGTATGGATCGGACGCGGGCTCGAGCGAGCGCGATGCAACGCTGCTCAGCGAGGCGTTTTCACGGAACGCAGCTGGTGACCCAGCGAGCGACCGGGGACGCTCGCTCTCGATCAATCTCTCGGACGTGATGGGAAGTGGGGATGGTGATCAGAGCGTCGATGTCCGTGTCGTCGGATACGCGCCCTACGCCGAGCTTCGTGACGATGTTGTGCTGTTCTCACGGGGCCAAGTCTCACGGCAAGATCGCGTCGATACAGCGAGGCCCGTGCGTGCTGTGGAGCTGCACTTCCCGCCGGAGTCTGAAGTCAGTGTTGATCGTCCCGTGCTGCGCTTCACGCTCGCGCCCGATGACCCCGCCCAGCGAGCCAAGTCGATCCCGGGGTTTGGGTTCGAGCTCACCCGCGGCCTCGACACGGAGCAATGGGCCGCACTCACGCTGCCTACGCCGGCCGGAGCGTCGGACGTGCTCGTCGTGACCATCCCGGGGATCGCGCCACCTGTCGCGATTCCCGCTCGCGCGGGCGAGGCGTACGCGATCGGGCGGACCGGATGGGAAGTTGGCGTGCGGGCGCTGCTCGAAGAGCCGCCTTTCCCGATCGTCACCCCCGGGTACGAGGGCGCGGACTCGGGCGTCGCGATCTTGCGGATCACGCAGCCCGATGGGCAAGCGTTCGACCGCTGGGTCTACAGCCGATACCCGGAGATCAGCCAAGACCTCTTGCCGGGCACCAGTGGCGATGGCCGCCCGGTACGGCGCGAGGCCGACCCGGCGATCCGCATTGCCTACCTCGACCTCCAGCTCGGACTAAACGTGCATATTGATGAAGTGAGCCTCGTCGAGAATGACGAGCCGCGCTGGCGAGCGGCGATCCGCAAGCCGGACGGCACGGTACGCACAGTCGAAGGCATCGCGCCCGGCGACCGCGTGCGCGACGTGATGCCCAAGGTGGACATTGTCATCGACGAGGGCTGGGCCGACAGCAGACCAATCGAACGGCCGATCGAGGTTCCCCCGCCTGAGCGTGAAAGCAGGTTCATTGGCACGCACGACATGGCAAAGGTCGCGCTGGAAGTACGCGTCGCCGGGCCTGGCGACGGCACGGCGTGGACGCGCGTGGTGTGGCTTCCGTTCACCCGCTACATGGGATTGAGCCCCGGAACGATCCGCACGATCGAGCTACCGGATGGGCGACGATTCGAGCTGGCGTTCGGACGGTACCAGCGGGAATTCTCGAGCTTTGCGCTTCGGCTGGTCGACTTCGAGATGATCGCCCACGATTTTCGCGGCGCTCCGCGCGACTACCAGTCGCTCATAGAGGTTCAGCCTTTGGTTACGGAAGGCGACCCGGCGTTTGACGCGTATGAGCACGTCGCCAAACTCAACGCGCCGCTGCGTGCGCCGTACCTGCGGGACGACCGCCGATCGACAATCATGAACGTGATACTGCGGCTCGCGAGCGGGCTCAATCCCAGCCAGTACAAAATCAGCCAAGCGGGCTGGGATCAGGCCGGATGGTCGGAGACCCAAGAGCTGGCCGACCAAGGGGTGATTCCCGCGCCGCACGCCCGATTCACAATCATGCAGGTCGGTAACAATCCCGGCATCCATCTCGTCGCGGCTGGCGGCGTGATGATCGCACTCGGGATCCCATGGGCGTTCTACGTCAAGCCTTGGATGGTCCGGCGCGAGAAGCTTCGGCTTGCGGCGGGAGCGCAGTCGCGACGCGACCGATCGCATTCGCCAGACACGCAAGCACGCAGGCGCGGGGCAGACGCGGGATAGCCGCATCGCCCCGGATTTCTGCTACGCCTCGATTCGGCTTCTTTGACGGGTGCAGTTGCCGGACGGTGCGGTGGTTAGGGCCGGGCATCATGCTCGGCACGATCGAGACGACCGGTGCTTTCTTTCCACTCTCGTACCCGCTGTTTGCGTTTCGGCCACTTGCGCCTCCCTTCCTCGTACGCTCTATCGAGGTGGCGATGCACAACGCAGTCGATCGCGTTGGCCAGACTTGAACTTCCCGAAGACGTGAGGACAGCGAACATGCAGCGATTCGAGCAGAGCCCTTCCGTGTCGGTGTCGGTCGGTCTCACCGGAGTCCGCGGCCTTGGTGCACATGCGGCCACTCGCGCTCGATCCGTGCTTATGGTCGGGCTTTCCATGTGCGCGACCGCCGCGTTCGCTTCGGACACGCGCGACGAGATCGACCTCTCGGGCCAGTGGGCTTTCCAAGTGGATGAAGCCGACGTTGGCGTCGAGCAACGATGGTTCGCGCGGGCGCTTGCGGATGTGATTGAGCTTCCAGGGTCGATGCCTGAGCAGCGCAAGGGCAACCCAGTGGGGTACGACACTGAATTCACTGCCACGATTTGGAAGAATTACGGGCCGGGTGAGTCATGGGCCGAGGATGAGAACTACAAGCCATTCCTGACCGACGACACGTTTCGGTTCCCTTTCTGGCTGATCTCTGAGTACCACTACATCGGCCCAGCGTGGTACCAGAAGCAGGTCGACCTGCCGGCGGACTGGATGGGCTCGGACATCGACTTGGTGCTCGAGCGTCCGCACTGGGAAACGCAGCTGTGGGTAAACGAGACACGCGTTGCCCAGCGCGACGCGCTCGGAGTTCCGCATCGCTATCAGCTCGCGGGCTTGCTCAAGCCCGGCACAAACACCCTGACCGTCCGCGTCGACAACCGGGTGAAGGACATCGGCGTCGGGGTCAATGCGCACAGCATCTCTGACAACACCCAGAGCAACTGGAACGGCATTGTCGGCGACCTGAAACTGATCCGCAGTGCGCCCGTCTCGGTCGCGAACGTCGCGATCTTTCCCGACATCGCCAGCAACGCCGTGAAGCTCCAGATCGACTTCTCGAACATCACCGACGACGCGCATCGGGGAACACTCGAGGTCTCGGCCCGCAAGAGCCATCCAGAGGTCGGCCCGAGTATCGAGCCGCTGCGGAGTGACATCGAGGTCGCTCCGGATGGCAGCAGCATCACGCTGGTCTATCCGCTCGGCGCTGAGGTCGCGCTCTGGGACGAGTTCGCGCCGAACCTGTACGAGCTCACGGTCAAGCTGCAGTCGGCCACCGGACCGGATAGCTGGGTCGGCACGTTTGGCATGCGGGAGATTTGGGCGACAGAGAAGAGCCTCCTGATCAACGGCCGGCCGCTGTTCCTGCGGGGAACGCTCGAGTGCGCGGTCTTCCCGAAGACCGGGTACCCGCCGACGACGGTGGAGCCGTGGGAGCGATTGATCCGCGTTGCCCAAGAGCATGGGCTCAATCACATCCGCTTCCACTCGTGGTGCCCGCCGAGAGCGGCGTTCGAGGCGGCCGATCGATTGGGGTTCTATTTCCAAGTCGAGGCGTCCGCGTGGGCCGGCGACATCGGCTCGGGCAAACCGATCGACCAGTGGGTCTACGGCGAGAGCGAGCGGATGGTCGCGGAGTACGGCAACCACCCATCGTTCTGCCTCATGCCCTACGGCAACGAGCCGCACGGCGACAACCACAAGGCGTTTCTCACCGAGTTTGTGAAGCACTGGAAAGCAAAGGACGCCCGACGCATCTACACCACGGGCGCAGGATGGCCGATCGTCCCAGAGAACGACTTCCACAACATCTATCACGGCACGCGCATCCAGGGATGGAACGCCAACCTGAACAGCATCATCAATCGCGAGCCGCCGAGGTCCGACTACGACTGGGGCAAGAAGCTTGCCGAGCTCAACTCGCCGGTTGTCAGCCACGAGGTCGGGCAGTGGTGTGTCTACCCCAACTTCGACGAGATTCCGAAGTACGACGGCGTGCTCAAGGCAACCAACTTCGAGATCTTCCGCGACAGCCTCGAAGCACGCGGGCTGCTGCACCTCGCCGATGACTTCGTCCGCGCTTCCGGCAAACTGCAAGCGCTCTGCTACAAGGCGGACATCGAGGCGGCGCTCCGCACAGTCGGCTTCGGCGGCTTCCAGCTCCTGGACCTGCGCGACTTCCCGGGACAGGGCACAGCGCTCGTCGGCATCCTCGACCCGTTCTGGGATGAGAAGGGCTACATCTCGCCCGAGGAGTTCCGGCAGTTCTCGAACACGACGGTCCCGCTCGCCCGTTTGCCGAAGCACGTCTTCACGAGCGACGCGACGGTCGAATGCGTCATCGAGGTCGCGCACTACGGCCCCGAAGAACTCGAAGCCGTCACGCCGACATGGGCGATCGTGGATACCCGAGGCAACACGGTCCGACAGGGAACACTCGCAACATCGCGCATTGCTTGGGGTAATGGGCAGCGGCTCGGCGTGATCACTGAGTCGTTCGCGGTGAGCGAAGCGGCACAGTTTCAGTTGCAGGTCGACGTCGCCGGCTTCGTGAACGCATGGGACTTCTGGGTCTATCCACAACATCTGCCAGCAGCCGGCGAGGGTGTGCTCGTGACGCGGACGCTGGATGACGCAGCTGAAAAACGACTGGCGGAAGGCGGCAAGGTGCTGCTCACCATCGAGAAGGGCGCGATTCGCAATGGCCTGGGCGGCGAGGTGGGCGTCGGCTTCTCCAGCATCTTCTGGAACACCGCGTGGACAAACGGCCAGTTGCCCCACACGCTGGGCATCCTCTGCGATCCGGCGCACCCGGCGCTCGCACAGTTCCCGACGGAGTTCCATTCGAATTGGCAGTGGTGGGACGCGATGAGCCATTCCAACGCGATCTCACTCGAGGCGTTCGATCACACGCCCGAGCCGATCGTCCGGATCATCGACGACTGGGTGACCAACTGCAATCTCGGCATGCTCTTCGAGCTGAAGGTCGGCGAGGGCAGCCTGCTGGTGTCCGGCGTCGACCTTACCACCGATCTGGACGACAGGCCCGAAGCCCGCCAGCTCCTGTTCAGCCTGAAGCGCTACATGGACAGCGACGCGTTCGCACCCGAGACCGAGACCTCGGCCGAGTCGATCCGCGCGCTCTTCAAGGGGCCGGCAGAGCTCCTGAAGGAGCGGGCGACCGTTGTGGCTTCGAGCTTCGAGGCCGGGTACGAGCCTGAGAACATGTTCGATGGAAACCCCGCCACGATGTGGCACAGTGCATGGAAGACCGAAAGCCCAACGTACCCCCACACAGTCACGATCGATCTCGGCAAGCAAGTCGACCTCAAGGGGCTGGCGTGCCTTCCCCGCCAGGACAACAACCGGAACGGCAGGATCTCCGGATATGAGGTCTATCTAAGCGCGACCTCCGACAGCAAAGGAGCGATGCTGACGCAGGGCCGCTTCCCGTCGTCAGATGCCGAACGATACACGATCCGCTTTGCTCAGCCCGTCACCGGGCGATACCTGACCCTTGTCGCCACGAGCGGCGCCGGCGATGAGTCGATGGCGTCCCTTGCAGAAATCGACTTCTTGGTGGAGTAGTGGGGGCTCGTCATCTCGGCGGGTGTTGGGCGTTGTGTTGCGGCGTCTGAAGATGCTCGACGAGGAAATCGAGCGTGCGTCGCCGGCCGTACGGCGAACCGCCCGCCCCGTGCCCGACCCCAGGGATCACGAGCATGTCGAAGTCCTTGTCTGCGCGAATCAGCGCGTCGACGACCTGCATCGTTGACGCTGGGTCGACGTTGGAATCAAGCTCGCCGACGATCAGCAGCAGCTCGCCCTTGAGCTTGTGTGCGTGCGCGACGTTGGAGGCCGCGTCGTACGCCGCGTCGTCGATCGGCCAGCCCATCCAAAGCTCGTTCCACCAGATCTTGTCCATGCGATTATCGTGGCAGCCGCAATCGGCGACAGCGACGCGATAGAAGTCGTTGTGGTGCAATAACGCCGCCAGCGCGTTCTGTCCGCCTGCCGATCCGCCGAAGATGCCGACGCGCGAGAGGTCCATCCAAGGCCGCGTCGTCGCTGCCTGCCGCGTCCACGCGATCCGGTCCGGAAGCCCCGCATCCGCGAGGTTCTTCCATGCAACATCATGGAACGCCTTGCTCCGCCAATTCGTGCCCATGCCGTCGATCTGCACGACAATGAAGCCGAGTTCCGCGAGCTGCCTCGGCCCACGCTGCCACCGAGAGAACGCCTTCGGCACGTGATGGCCGTGGGGGCCGGCGTAGATCTGCTCAACGACCGGATAGCTCTGCTCCGGCGAAAAGTCGGTGGGCTTGTAGATCAAACCCCAGATATCCGTCTGACCATCACGCCCCTTCGCGCGAAAGACCTCGGGCGGACGCCATCCCGCAGCGACGAGCCCTTCGGTCGCCGCCCGTGAAAGCTCCATGATCAGGCTGCCGTCACGGGCCCGGCGCAGCTCATGGACTGGTGCGAGGTCAGCTCGCGAGTGGCGAGCGATCAGGTACTCACCCCCGGGCGAATATTGGACGGTGTGCGTGCCGTTGGCGCGCGTGAGCCAGGTGAGACCCTCACCATCAAAGCCGACGCGGCCGAAGTGGACGTGATACGGATCCTGATCCGGAAAGACGCCCATCGCTCGGAACCATATCTGCTCCGCCCCGTGGTCCACGCGCTCGATGCCGCGCACAACCCAGCTCCCAGCCGTGATCGGCCCGAGATCCTCGCCAGTCGCGAGGTCGTAGCGGTGGAGATGGTTCCATCCCGATCGCTCGCTCATCCAGATCGCCTCGCGCATCCCGCGGATCGGCTCGAAGTGCATCTTGTGGGCGTAGTCGAAGAACGTCTCGGGAGCCTCTTCGATAATGACGCGAGCCGCACCTGATGCCGCATCGACACCGATGACCCGCGCGACCCGGTGGCCGCGTTCGATGTATGTAAAGACGACCTCGGAGCCATCTGGTCGCCATGTCACATCGCCGAACGACGACCATGGTGTTTGGAACAACGCATTGTCGATGTCGATCGCGGTGGTCTCGTCGGTCGCGGAATCAATGGCGAATAGCACCGGGCGGTGGTGGTCGATCGCATCGCCCGGCTTGCGATACGGAAACGAGCGAAGCTTCGGCTGACGCTGATCGCGAGGTGACGATTCAACGATGTGAGCCGTCCGTGCTTCGGCGGGACGCGTTCGGATGCCGAAGAGCTTGGTCCCGTCGGGCGACCAGTGGAACTCGTCGCGGAAGTGATCTTCGGGTGTGCCGTCGGTCGTGATCTGCCGCGTGGCCCCAGTGTGGCGATTACGCAACACGATGTTGTGGTCATCGATCGCCGCTTCCATGCTGCCACCAGGGCCGGGCGGTTCTGGGCGTGCTTCTTCGCTGACCTCGACAGGCGTTCGCGTCGTCGCGTGGAACACTGCGATCGATGGATTCTCGTCGGCAACGAACACGCCGTACTCGTGCCCCTCGTCATCCACCGCAGTCCACGCATGGCCGACGAACGTCCCCTGCCGATGATCTTCGCCGGGTGCGAGCGTGCCGTAGTCCTGCCGCCGACCCCCGCTGAGCCAGAAGAGCCGGACCTCGCTGTCCAAGCGATTGACGAAGCGGACCGATGTCGCCCCGGACCCACGAACCTGACGCTCACCAACGGGGAGCAGGAAAGGCTCAGCATCCTCAAGCGCAAACGGGAGCGCACGGCCGCCCCCGTCCGCGATCTCAAAGACACGCATGTCCGGCTCGACCAGCGCAAGCAACGCGCCGTTGACAACGCCAAGCCTCGCAATCGGCAATCGCGCACTGTCGACGGGTCGACCGAGTTGCCGACCGAGTGCGCGCGCAAGCGCCCGCTGGTCGAAGGCGGGACCCTGCGCGCCGGTGCGTGCGTCGGTCACGCGAAACTCAACGGCCCCGTCGTCGCGGTCAAGCTTCGAGAGCAGCCGATGGTCGTCAAGCCACGCAAACGACGGTTCGAGGTTGGGAATCGATATCGACGCGAACCGCTGGGCGTTGCCCTCCGCCCTGGCTTGGGTCGCCGCCGACGCTGGACAGGCGAAGCCGCAGGCGACTGCCAACAGCACGAAACAGTGGTGGAGTCGCGGCATGGTCTCTCTTGTCCGATCGCAACGACGGCAGCCCTAGCTCGCAAGGACAGCTTCGCCCTCGTTCGCGGTGAGCGCTGTGAATAACTGAGACAGACGGTCTGTCACCGGCCGATCCTTGCCGTTCCCGATGCGGCGCCCGTCGACCTCAACAACGGGTGCAAGCTCGCCCATTGTGCCGGTGCAAAACACCTCGTCGGCTCGATACGCCTCGGCGAGCGTGAGGTCCGCGATCTCGATCGGGATGCGGTGCTGCTCGCACAGCCCGATGACGGCGGACCGCGTGATTCCTTCCGGGCAGGCCGCGGTCGTTGGCGTCCGCACGACGCCATCCTCGACAAAGAACAAGTGTGTGGCGTTGGTCTCTGCGATAAAGCCGCGCGTGTCGAGCATGAGCGCGTCATCGGCACGGGCAGCCGTGGCTTCGAGCTTCGCCAAAATAGAGGTGAGCTGATTGCACGAGTGGATCTTCTGATCCAGCACATCGCCGGGTGGCCGACGGTGCGCCGAGGTTTTGAGCTTGATGCCCGATTTGTCGTACACCGGTGGCTTGTGCTCGGCGAGCACGATCAGCGTGCTCCCCATTGTGTTGATCCGGGGGTCGAGCCCGGATGTGTACTTCTCCCCACGCGACAGTGTGAGACGGATGTGCACGCCGTCGGTCATCGCATTGGCATCAAGCGTCCGAGCGATCTCGCGCCGAATATCTTCGTCCGTTGGGATGTCCGCGTAGGCGAGCGCAGTGGCAGATCGGCGTAGCCGTCGCAGGTGCTCGGCGAGCCGGAAGATCTTCCCGTCGTAGAGGCGAAGCCCCTCCCAGACGGCATCGCCGTTCTGGACCGACGAGTCGAACGGGCTCACGCGGGCCTCGGCCCGGGGCGTGAGCGTGCCGTTGATGTTGACGATGATTTGCTCGTTGCGCGGGTCAGGCTTCTGCAGCAAGGCCGTCTACCTCCGGTGCCGCTGTATCGGCGCAGTTGATTTTGTGCTCGGACAGACGGTGATACAACACTTCGCACTCGCGCAGAAGCGGCGTGTGACGCCGCGCGATCTCTACCGGCTTCGGTTTGTACTCGGCGAACCCTGTCGATGCGTTCACGCTCGCGTACCAGTGCTTCGCCCACACACCATCGGTCTTACGTGGACCAGCGCGCCACGCGAGCATCCGCTCGGTAAATGGCACATCAAGTGCCGCGCACAACGCCATCAGCATCCCGCGCGGGTTCTCGAGCACGTCACGCGAGTCGATCACAGGGGCACCACCAAGCCTGTCGAGCAGCCCAATCTGTGCTGGCAACCCCGTCGCCTGGAGGTCCGCATTGGGGAGCACCGCAAGCAGCGACGTCAGCATCTCACGCGGATCACGGATCAGCATCGCGTTGCGGATGCCGTTCGCCCAAGACAAATCCATGCCCGGCAGCACGTGATGCGCCATGTGCTTCTGGTACACGACAGCGGAGTCGGCCGAGCGGGGTGAAGCAAGGTCCTCGATCACAGCGCCGAGGTCCGTCTCGCCGTGCTCGATCACCTCTTGCGCACCCGGATGCGTGAGACCTGTCGCCTTTAGGTAGTGGGCGTAGAGAGGCTCATCGACAACGCGCGTGTCGCCCCGCGCATCCCACGACCGCATCATCGCGGTGGAGATGTTACGCGGGCCTGACCACATGGCGATGATTACTGTCAAGGCTCCAGCCTCCCCGCTCCACGCTAGGTCAGGGTACTCACGGGTGAAGTCCAGTGTGCGCCTTTCGACCACGCGATGTGTCCTTCAAGCGTGTAGCTGTCAGCGCGAGAGAATCCTTCGCTCCCGGGAAGCCCGCTTTTACGACCTGCATCGACCGCAACGAACTGCGAGTGCATCGCCAGTTGGCGCGCGGTGGCCGGAAGGTTTCGCTGTAACGCCGGTTTGACGACACTAGGAACTCCCGAGGCACGATATTGCACGGATCGTGTTGCCCGAGCGTCTCACATTGGTTGGTACACGGGGCATCATGCCTCCGGTCGGTGTTCACTCGGTCATCTCGCGGAGGCCCCGCGCTTTGTTAACACGAGGGCTTCGCCAGTAGTTGAGTTGGCCGAGAGCGCAAAGCCTTGCGTGTGATGTTGCTCTGCATTTGCGGCGTTTGCCCGATGCTCGAGTTGCCTCTAGAAATGCTTGTAGGTCATGCAGTACGGTCACGTGCTGGGCGAAGGGTTACGAGGAGGTAGATCGAATGGCGATCGAAAGCGGAACTTTGCGTAGGCTGGCTCGGCCCGGCTTCATGATGGTCGCACTCACACTCGGCGCGGTTGCGTTTGCGGGCAGCAGCCCAAACGTCCTGCTCATCATTGCCGACGACTACGGCTGGGCCGATGTCAGCGCAAACAACGAAGAGTGCTTCTACGAGACGCCCGCGCTCGACGCGCTCGCCGCGTCCGGCGCGAACTTCGTGCACGGCTACGCCGCGTCGCCCGTGTGCAGCCCGACACGCGCGAGCATCATGTCCGGGCGCTATCCATCCCGCGGCCACATGACCGAGTGGTTCAGCGCCGGCCCGGCACGCAGCATGAGCTACCTCTCGGCCGACCGCGCCAGTGCGCTGCCGAATCAAGCCGTGACCATTGCAGAGCACCTTCGCGCGGCGGGATATCAGACATTTTTCGCGGGCAAGTGGCACCTGGGCGACGCGGACCGCCACCTGCCAACATTCCAAGGGTTCGATGTGAACATCGCCGGCTCCGGGCGCGGCAACCCCGGGCAGGACGGCTTCTTCGCGCCCTACCAGCCCTTCATCGGGCTCGACGCGCCCGAAGGCGAGCACCTCCCGGCACGCCTGACCGACGAGACGATCTCGTACCTCGAAGCCCGCGACACCGACCGCCCCTTCCTTGCCGTGCTGAGCTACTACTCGGTGCACACACCCTTGCAAGGGCGCGACGATCTCGTCGAGAAATACGAGGCCCGCCGCGATGCGCTCGGGCTGACCGATGCACAGCGCTTCGGCGACGAAGAACAGGTCTGGCCCGATCGCGGCGACGTGCGGCCCGTGCGTGTTCGCCAAGACCACGCGGTGTACGCCGCGATGGTCGAGGCGATGGACGAGCACATCGGCCGGCTGCTGGGCGCGGTCGATCGGCTCGGGCTGCGCAACGACACCGTCGTCATCTTCGTCTCCGACAACGGCGGGCTGAGCACCGCTGAGGGTTCGCCGACTGCCAACCTCCCGCTCCGCGGCGGTAAGGGCTGGCTGTACGAGGGCGGCATCCGCGTGCCGATGATCGCGCGCTGGCCGGGTGTGCTCGACAACGGTCGTGCGATCAAAGCCCCCGCGATCACCAACGACATCCTCCCGACCGTGCTCGACGCCGCAGGCATCGCCATGCCCCAGACCGACGGCGTCTCGTTCCGAGACCTCGCGGTCAATACAGGCGCCGATCGCCCGCTCTTCTTCCACTACCCGCACTACGGCAACCAGGGCGGCTTCCCCGGCGGCGCGATGATCGACTGGCCTTGGAAGCTGATCCAGCGCTACGAGGACGGTCGGGTGCATCTCTACGACCTCGATGCCGACGTTGGCGAGAGCACCGACCTCGCCGAGACGATGCCCGAGCGTGTGGCCGAGATGCGCGCGCGGTTCGAGTCATGGCTCGAGTCGCAGGATGCGCGGTTCCTCAATGCCCGTCCGGGCGAAGCCGAGCCGTGGCGGCCTGGCTACCTGCGGGAGCCGATGCCCAACAACTAGTGCCGGGTCTAGTCACGGGTCGCAACCGACCGGTCATGGTCGCCACGGACACATCCTCGCTGCGTGCGGCAAAAAGGCAACGCCCGTAGCCGCCGTGCCGTTGCACCGTCTCTCGGCGGCGGGTACTTCTGGAATATCGGACACCGATCGGTGTGCCGACGAGAGGTGTCTGCCCATGGGCCTTGGTGCGATCGACATTGTCGTCTTCCTGCTGTTCATGGCCCTGGTGGTCGGCGTGTCGCTCTGGGCGGGACGCAAGGAGAAATCTAGCGAAGACTACTTCCTCGCCGGGCGAAGCCTCGGCTGGGGCCTGATCGGCTTCTCGCTCATCGCGTCAAACATCTCGACCGAGCACTTCGTGGGCATGGCCGGGTCGGCGTTCGGCAGGGTTGGCCTCGCGATCGCCAGCTACGAGTGGATGTCGGCGATCTGCCTCGTGTTCGTCGCGTGGTGGCTGTTGCCCAAGTTTCTCCGCGCGGGCATCTACACCATGCCCGAGTACCTCGAGTACCGCTACGACCGCACCGCCCGCTCGATCATGGCGGGCTATCTCATGGCGCTCTACGTCGTCGCGCTGCTCGCCACCGTGCTTTACTCGGGTGCGCAGGGCCTCAACGGCGTGTTCGGCTTCCCAGAGCACGTCGCGGGCATGGTCTACGACACGCCTTGGGCCGACCTTTCCGGCGATCAGCAATCGCGCGCGCAGCTCATCGCGACGATCGCCGGCGCGTGGCTCATCGGCATCATCGCGGCCGTCTACACGATCTACGGCGGGCTCAAGGCGGTGGTCTGGTCCGACCTCATCCAAGGAGCCGCGCTGCTCGGCGGCGGCGCGCTCGTGCTCTATCTCGGGCTCAAGCTCACCGGCGGCGGCGTGCTCGGCGAGAATGGTGGCGTCACCGGGGGCAGCCTCATCGACGGCTGGAAAAACTTCGCCGAGAGCGCTCGCTACGTCGACGAATCGGGCGTTGAGCGCACGAAGCTCAGCGTCATCCTTCCCTGGAACGACCCCGACGTGCCCTGGCTCGCGGTGTTCGTCGGCGGGCTCTGGATCCCGAACCTCTTTTACTGGGGATTGAATCAGTTTATCACGCAGCGCACGCTCGGCGCAAAGAGCCTGGCCGAGGGGCAGAAGGGCATCTTCCTCGCGTGCTTCTTCAAGCTGCTGATCCCGTTCATCATCGTGATCCCGGGCATCATCGCGTGGCAGCAGTTCGGGCCGGAGATCATGGCGGGCGCGGGTGGTGATGAGGCAAAGGCCGGCGAGCGGGCGTATCCGTACATGATCTCGCAGATGATGCCGCCGATCCTCCGCGGCGTCATGCTCGCGGCACTCGCGGGCGCGATCATGTCAACCTTCAACTCGGGAATCAATTCCGCCTCGACGATCTTCACCGTCGACCTCTACAGCAAGTACATCAACCGCGATGTCACACCCCGCGGGCAAGTCGTTGTCGGGCGTTGGTCGACGGGCGTGATCGCGGTGCTCGCGTGCCTGATGGCGCCGCTGCCGGGGCTCTTCTCGGGCGTCTTCGCGTACATCCAGGAGATCTGGGGCTTCATCAGCCCGGGCATCGTCGCGGTGTTCCTCGGCGGGATGGTCTTCAAGCGTGCCCCTGCGCTCGCGGGGCGACTCGCGCTGATCGTCGGGCCGATTCTATACGCGATCTTTCGCATGCCGGGCTGGTTCCTCGCAGAGCGTGGCGATGCGGGCGAGCTCGGCGGCGTGCTCCAGCCGCTCTACGACTTTTCGACCATCGCCTTCCTGCACCACATGGCGATCATCTTCATCGCGCTGTTCGTGATGATGGGCATTGTCGCGACGCTCCGTCCACTGGCCGAGCCACGCAAGCTTCCCGTCTCCGAGGTCAACGTCGAGCCGTGGCGGTATCGCTACGTCGTGGGGGGGCTCATCATCGCCGTAACCGTGGGGTTGTATGTCGTCTTCCGCTAAGCGTGTGTGTAGTTTGATCGCGTTGTTGCTCGGTATCGCGAGCGGTCACGCGCCCGCCGCGGAGCCCGCGTCGATCACCATCGACACCGACGTGCGCCACCAGACGATCGACGGCTTCGGCGCCTCCGGCTGTTGGACTCCCAACTGGTTCTCGGGGATCTCCACCGAAAACCAAGACCGCGCGCTCGACCTGCTCTTTACCGACGCCGGAGCAAGCCTCACGATCTATCGGCACAACCTGCCGTCCGCGGCGGGCGAGGATGTGCTCATGCGACCACGGCGCTCGGCCAACGTCGAGACCGCGCCCTTCGAGTACGACATCACCCGCGACGCGGACAACATCGCGCTGCTGCGCCGCGTGATGTCGCGCGGCGTCGACGATATTGTTCTGTTTGCCATCAGCCCGCCGCAGCGCCTCACGCGCAACGGCAAGACCAG
>ERZ1740070.87-NODE-87-length-67520-cov-6.693382_pt1 | contig 67520 bp, 49 predicted proteins | sample MGYA00581734_ERZ1740070 | MGnify/ENA primary metagenome ERZ1740070 (study PRJEB43018, sample SAMN04849744) | marine metagenome | isolation source: floating plastic debris | place: Pacific Ocean | collected 2008-09-01 | study: EMG produced TPA metagenomics assembly... | reverse complement strand
AGCTTACCGCAACACTCTCAGTAACCCTAATTTTTAGTCTTGACGCTGCACTAGCCGCTTATTTAGTCGCTTAGGGATTGTGGATTATCGGCAGATGACTGCTTAGGTTTTTTTAGCCCTTGAACTAAGCGTCGAAAGTTCACAGAAAATTGCTCAGTCCCTAGCAAGCTTCCTTCAATATCCTCTTGCCAGGATGCAGACAGAACACCGTAGCTTAATCCCAAGGTACCTAGACCAAAAAAGCCCAGCGAAACAAGCAGCACGACAACATTAGGAAATTCGACAATCTGTCGAGTCAGTAAAAAATAGGAAATCACAAAGGACGACATCCCTAAAGCTGTTGGGACGCCTGCAAAAATTCCCATCCGACGAATCATTCGCCGGCTGACAACTTCTGGAATACCCGCATCGTCTGCCGACTTAGCTGGCTGCTTTGATGCCTTCTTACCTTGGCTATCAGCTGGCTTACGTTGTGACGACGAGCTGGCCGCCTTATCGGTGGGTTGCTTCTTTGACTTTGGTTCAAAAGGCAGCGACTCACGCTGAGATTCGGAAGGCATAAAGCAGATAAGTTCTAGACTGTTTGGATGACGAAGGTGACCCTCTAGTATCTTAGCCACTCTTAGCCACGGATACCTAGCTTGGTGATTAGCTCCCGGTACCGACTAGCATCCTGCTTGACTAGATAAGCCAGCAGGCGCTTACGGCGACCAATCATACGCAGCAAGCCCCGGCGGGATGAGTGGTCTTTTTTATTAATTTGTAGGTGCTTAGATAGCCGATTGATTTTCTCGGTTAACATCGCGACCTGTACATCAACAGATCCAGTGTCAGTTTCATGTACTTGATAGTCCGAAATAATTGATTGCTTTTGTTCTTGCAGGAGCGCCATAGAGCTTACCGGTTTTACAGTCTTTAAAAACGAAAGGAAGTCGAATAGCTTATCTTGCACTATTCAACGCAGGATTTTGTATTGTACTACAGCAATGCTGGTCAGTTTCTAAAACAATAGAACTTGTTCTACTGTACGGTGCCACCTCGATTTCTCAGCAAGGATTGAATAAACGAGCTGAAAGGTGGCGGCCTCATTAATTTAAATAACAAGGCAAGACAAAGTTTCGGTCTTCTATTCTGGGCAATCTTCTGGGTAATGAAAAGGTGGATAGGACAATTTCTTAGGATGTCCTGCCCTAAGAATATGTTTTTAGGACTGTGTTAGCAAACTAAGCTTTCTCAGGTCTCTCTAGGGCTTTTCGGCTCGAGTCTGAGAATCATCATTGGGCTCCTCAATGATGACGCTAGCGCTCCTCAATGATACTGCTTTGAACGGTCCAATCATTTCCGATAATGGTCGTTTCTTTCGGTATAGTCCTCTTGAGAAACAAGTTCGCCTTTAGCGACTAGCTCAGTAGTTATTAGCACTGTGCTTGTTCTGTCGCGTCAGTATTTCTACTTAACCTTGCTACGCCCACCCATGTTTCATCCTCTGTTTTTTTCCTCTGCACTGGCTATTTTTCTGGGTGCCCTAGCAACTCCAGGGATAGCTAGACCGCTGGATGGGCCAGATACGCTGGACCTGGAAAATTCCCCTAGTGAGGGTGGGAGTGTTCAGCTCGCGCTAGATACGCTGGACCCGGCAAATAATATTGAACCGCCGGGGTTGGAGGTGCGTCCAGGAAATGAGGCAATTAGCCCATTTCTGGATTTGGCTATGCGGGAGGAACTTAAAAATTTAATGGGTCGATTTGAAGGGGCTCTGCTTCATGGCTATGCCAGTACCCAGCCCGCGGAGTTGGCGCTGACCTCTATTCGTACTGACGGGAGTCTGAGTGCCAGCCTGTCTGGCTCTAGTTTAGCGACACCGCTGACTCATCCAGCTCTAGAAACTGCTCAACAAACTCTAAATGATTGGGAGGACCTGATTGCACGACGTGACTATGGCACGGCCCGTCAACAGTGGCTGAGTGCGCGTCGGTCTCTTTGGAATTCATTTCCAGTGGAACAATCATTGGCACAGGCTGAAGTTCGTGCCATGTGGTTAGATCGGGGCACGATTGTGAGTGCTGGGTCTGAGGAAAGATTGACCCAAGTGTTTGACCGGCTTGCAGCAGCAGGTATCAATACGGTCTTTTTTGAGACTGTCAATGCTGGCTATCCTATATATCCCAGCCGAATTGCTCCTCAGCAAAATCCCTTGACGCGTCACTGGGATCCGTTAGCTGCGGCTGTACGGTTGGGCAAAGAACGAGGGATTGAAGTTCATGCCTGGATTTGGTTGTTTGCTGCAGGGAATCGTCGTCACAATGCGCTGTTGAATTTACCGGCTAACTACCCGGGGCCATTGATCAATGCAAACCCCGGTTGGACAGGCTACGACCGACGGGGGCAAATGTTCCCCTTGGGGCAAGATAAACCGTTTTTAGATCCTGCTAATCCTGAAGTCCGCAGCTATATCATGCGTATGCTGCAGGAGATAGCGGATAACTATGACGTTGACGGTATTCAATTCGACTATGTACGCTATCCCTTTCAAGACCCTGGTGCTGATCGTACCTATGGATATGGCACCGCATCGCGACTACGTTTTCGAGATTTGACCGGTGTGGATCCCGCTGTGCTGTCTCCTCGCGATAATCCATCGTCCTCCCCCAATGAGCAGCGGCGTCAGCGACAGTTATGGCAGCGCTGGACTGAGTTTCGTGTAGAGCAGGTCAGTTCTTTCGTGGCTGAAGCGTCGCAGATGCTGCGGCAGCGCAAACCTGATTTAACAATTTCAGCTGCCGTATTTGCTAAACCCACCCACGAACGTATCCATAAGATTCAGCAAGATTGGGAGACCTGGGCGCAGCGCGGAGATGTGGACTGGATTGTGCTGATGAGTTACGCCAGGGATACAAAGCGCTTTGAGGAACTCATCCATCCCTGGGTCTTGGACGATAGCTATGGTTCCACACTAATTATTCCAGGTATTCGATTGCTCAATTTGCCTGAGATGGCGGCTTTGGACCAAATTCAAACCCTACGAGATTTACCCGTCAATGGCTACGCTCTATTTGCGGCTGAAAATTTGCAGCGGGAGATTCAGACGCTGCTAAATAATACTCAGGGAACGATGGAAATCCCCTACTCATTGCCACAACGGCAACCGTTTAGCACCGCTGTTGAGCGCTATCAGTCTTTACAGCGTGAATGGGGATGGCTACTCAGTAACGATCAGCTGCTGCTGCCTGACCAGCAGCTGGCGCAGTGGGTCAATGATGTTAATGGATTGGGCGATCAGCTGGCTACTTTGGCTGACGAGCCATCTCATCGCAAGCTAGAGGAGGTGCGATCGCAGCTAGACCAGCTAAGCCAGGTGATAGAGTCTGACCTGGCAGTCAAATCTCAGCAAAATCGCTATCGCCTTGAGACTTGGGAAAATCGTCTGATTAGTATTGAAAATCTGCTGGCCTATGGCGAAACCCGTTTTATTCCCTGATAGTCTACGGCAGCTTGTGGGGGTTGGATGCACCAGACTCATCGGCATTAAGAAAAGCTGATATGGGAATTTGTCCCTCGGGCAGAATAGGGTAGTTGCATCTGAACTTAATGACATTGGCCCCTAATCTACCGACGGATCGTCTAGACCACCCACAGCTTGCAAACCTGGAGCAGCGTATTCTCAGCCGGGAAGCCACGGTTGGTGTCGTGGGGTTAGGCTATGTGGGCTTACCGTTTGCCATTGAAAAAACAAAGGTCGGCTTTCAGGTCATTGGCATTGAGCAAAATCCTCAGCGGACAGAGCGAGTTAATCAGGCCGATAGCTATATTGACGACATTAGTTCAGACGTCCTGAAACAGGCGGTTGCTAGCGGTCATCTAAAAGCCGTCACCCATTTCGATGCGGTCGTCGATATGGATGTCATTGTTATTTGTGTGCCAACACCGTTAACTAAAAATTTGACCCCCGATTTGAGCTACGTGGAAAGCGTCGCCCGAGAGATTGGGGCACGGTTGCAGCCAGGTCAGCTGGTGTCGTTAGAATCCACCACCTACCCAGGGACAACCGATGAGATTATTCAGCCAATTTTGGAGCAGAGCGGTCTGAAACAGGGGCAAGATTTTTTCTTGGCCCATTCGCCGGAACGAGTCGACCCTGGCAACCAACGCTACACCACGCAAAACACTAACAAAGTAGTTGGTGCTTCTGATGAATTTTCATTAAGAGCGGCTGAACTGTTTTATCAACAAACCATCTCTCGTGTGGTGCCCGTTAGCAGCGCCAAAGCCGCTGAGCTGGTCAAAGTGTTTGAGAACACATTTCGAGCGGTTAACATCGCCCTGGTAAATGAGCTGGCATTGCTGTGCGATCGCTTGGATATCAGCGTCTGGGAAGTGTTGGATGCGGCTAATACCAAACCGTTTGGCATCATGCCCTTTTATCCGGGACCCGGCGTTGGCGGTCACTGTATTCCCATCGATCCCCACTATTTAGAATGGAAGGCGAAGGAAGTTAATTTCAACACCCGGTTTATTGCTCTAGCAGGGGAAATTAATCGGCGTATGCCCTCGTTTGCTAGAAGTAAAGCCTTTCGTGTGCTGAATAAGTTAGGGATTGCCCCATCCAAAGCCACGATTCTGGTTATTGGGGTCACATATAAAAAAGATCTAGCAGACTGGCGAGAATCTCCTGCCATTGAAATTATTAAATTTTTGCTCAAAGATGAGGTGACTCTGAGCTATCACGATCCCTACATCTCTGAAATTTCTGTAGGAGACCGCACGTTTAGCAGCGTTCCTTTAGATTCTGATACGGTCAGTGACGCGGATTTAGTGCTGATTGCCACTGACCATAGCAGCGTTGACTATGGGAAACTGGTGTCGCAAGCAAAGGCTGTATTAGATACGCGGGGAGCGACCAGACATGTGGATTGCGATCGCACTAAGGTAACCCTGTTATGACCCAGGTAATTGTGGTGGGCAGCGGTCACTGGGGTAAAAACCTGATCCGTAACTTTTATGAGCTTGGTAGCCTGGCGGGGGTGGTGGAGGTATCACCCCCGCTACAGCAGCGGGTGCAAACCCAGTATCCTGACGTGCCGCTGTTTACCGATTTTGTAGAGGCTCTGGCAACCGATGTTTTAGCCGTTGTGCTGGCCACACCGGCCCCCACCCACTATTCTCTGGCGCTGGTTGCCCTAAAAGCGGGCAAGGATGTGTTTGTTGAAAAGCCCATGACCCTGCGAGCAGAAGAAGCTCGCGAGCTGGCCACCTATGCTGAGGCCCATGACCGGATTTTGATGGTGGGTCACCTATTGCTCTATCAGCCAGCGATTGTCTGGATGCGGAATTATCTGAATTCTGGGAAAGCAGGCCAAGTGAGACATATCGCCACCCATCGTCTAAACCTGGGGAAGGTACGCACAACGGAAAATGTCTGGTGGTCTCTGGCTCCCCACGACATTTCTATCATTTTAGATTTGTTGGGTAATCCTAAACTTCAGCAGGTTAAGGCGTCTGGCCATGCCCGACTGCAGGCTGACATTGCTGATGAAGTTCATGTGGATTTGACCTTTGAGTCAGGGCAGACGGCTCACCTCCATTGTTCGTGGCAGTGGCCCTTAAAACAGCGGGGTCTGGTTGCGATCGCAGATGAACAAATGCTGGTCTATGACGAAATTCAGCAAGTTGTCACGGTGCACAATAAACGAATCAACACCGAACTAGCTGCAGTCGATCACGGCACAGCCATTGTCGATATTGCCGATGCCCAACCTCTAAAGTTGGAATGTCAACACTTTTTAGACTGTCTAAAGTCGCGCCAATTTCCCCATTCAGATGGCTGGAACGGCGTAGCGGTGATGAATATCTTGGAAAGTGTGCAAGAGGTGCTGAATGGTTGATTATTTTGCCCATGAAACAGCCTGTATTGACCAGGGGGCTCACATTGGTGAAGGGTCGAAAATCTGGCACTTTAGCCATGTTATGCCCAAGGCCAAAATTGGGAAAAATTGTTCTCTAGGGCAAAATGTCTATGTGGCAAATAACGTTGTAATCGGAGATGGCTGCAAGATTCAAAATAATGTCTCTCTCTATGAAGGTGTAATTTTAGAAGACTTTGTTTTTTGCGGCCCTAGCATGGTCTTTACTAACGTTAAAACGCCTCGCTGTGAGTACCCCCGCAATACTGCAGATGATTACCAAATTACGGTAGTTAAACGCGGTGCTAGCATTGGGGCAAACGCCACTATTGTTTGCGGTATTACCTTAAATGAATACGCGTTTGTGGCTGCAGGCGCGGTGGTGACTAAAGATGTCCCGGCCTACGGTATGGTCGCTGGAGTCCCCGCTAAACTCACTGGTTGGATGAGTGCCTATGGTGATGTGCTTAACTTTGATGCCCAAGGTTACGCTATTGATTCGACTGGAGTAACCTACAGACAAAAGGATTCACTCTGTTTCCGAATCGAGTAGATAGAGATTTTAAGTTTTTTACTAAACCAACAATAATGGAACTATCAGGTAAGCGTTTATTAGTCATTGGAGGAGCTGGTCTAATTGGTTCCCATACTGTTGACGCTCTTCTCAAAGAGGATGTTGCAGAGGTTCGCATCTTTGATAATTTTACCCGAGGTACTCGAGAGAATCTAGCGGATGCCTTAAAAGATCCCCGCTGCAAAATCTTTCCTCTAGGTGGTGAGCTGCTGCATCGAGACATTTTAGATGCCGCCATGAAAGATATTGACGGCGTGTTTCATTTTGCCGCCATGTGGCTGTTGCACTGTTATGACTTTCCTCGCTCGGCCTTTGAAGTCAATATTGGCGGTACCTTTAACGTTTTAGAAGCCTGTCTAAACAACGGTGTTCAACGCCTGGTATTCTCATCTTCCGCCTCGGTGTATGGGGATGCGGTAACTGAACCCATGACGGAAGATCATCCCTACAACAACCATACGTTTTACGGTGCGACCAAAATTGCAGGGGAGCATATGTGTCATTCGCTGTATCACCGCTACAAAGATACGGACCAACATTTTGACTATGTTGGTCTGCGCTATATGAATGTCTATGGATCTCGACAGGATTATCAAGGTACCTATATTGCCGTGATTATGAAAATCTTGGATCGCTTAGATCAGGGACTGCCACCGATTGTTTATGGGGATGGTTCTCAGGCCTATGATTTTATCTATGTTGAGGACTGCGCTGATGCCAATGTGTGTGCGATGAAAGCTCAGGCCACAGACGCTTTTTATAATGTGGGTACCGGTGTTAAAACCTCGCTAAAAGAGTTGACAGAGCTGATTCTTGACATTACGGGTGTAAACCAGGAGATTCAGTTTGAGCCATCTGGCAAAACCTTTGTTAAAAATCGAGTAGGCTGTCCGCTAAAGGCCGAAGCTGAAATTAATTTCAAGGCAAAAGTTCAGCTGCGTGAGGGGTTAGAAAAGCTCATGGAGTGGCGAAATCAGCATAAAGAGCTAGTGACCCAGCGACGTCAACATGCAGGAGTAGCCTAATGTCAGACCGTCGTAATATTTCTATTTCACTACCCTCAACTGGTGAGGAAGAATGGCAAGCGTTACGGGAACCGCTGTCGACTGGATGGCTGACTCAAGGCCCCAAGGTGGCTGAATTTGAAACACGATTTGCCAATCGACACGGGGTGAGTCATGCGATCGCAACCACCAGCTGTACCACGGCTCTGCATCTAATCTTGACGGCTTTAGGTATTGGCCCTGGCGATGAAGTTATCGTGCCAGCCTTTACCTGGGTATCTACGGCCAATGTGGTGCTCTATTGCGGTGCCATCCCCATTTTTGTAGATGTAGATCCGCAAACCTGCAATATCGCTATTGATCAAGTCGCTGCCAAAATCACAAACTGCACCAAGGCCATCATTCCTGTCCATCTGTTTGGCCGCTGTGTCGATATTGATGCTTTAAAAGAGGTGGTTCCCAATATTCCTCTAGTAGAAGATGCCGCTTGTGCGGCGGGAGCTGCCTATAAGGGGCGGTCTGCTGGCTCGCTTGGAGTAGCCGGAGCATTTTCCTTTCATCCCCGTAAGTCAATTACGACCGGCGAGGGCGGGATGATCACCACCAATGACGATGCCCTTGCCGAAAAAATGCGGGTTCTGCGCAATCACGGTGCCAGCGTGTCAGAAGAACAGCGTCACCTGGGGCCTAAACCCTATATTTTGCCAGAGTTTAACTTGTTGGGCTTCAACTATCGCATGACCGATCTGCAAGGAGCAGTTGGTTTGGTGCAGCTGTCCAAGCTTGATAGTCTCCTGCAAGAACGACGGCAGTGGGCTGATTATTATCATCAAAAGCTGTCGGATCTTGACTGGCTGCAGACACCCAAGGTAACGCCTGACTATAGCCACGGCTGGCAAGCCTATGTGTGCTATGTCGATGAGACCTGCGCTCCGATGCCTCGCAATCAGCTGATGGAAGCACTCCAAGCCCTTGGGATTAGTACCCGTCCAGGTACCCACGCAGTGCATATGCTGGGCTATTACAAAGACCGCTTTGGGATAAAGCCGGAAGATTTTCCAGGGGCTTGGAACTGCGATCGCTACACTTTGGCCCTGCCGCTACACAACCGCATGAGCGCAGCAGACTATGACTATATTGTCGCTGCGCTCAAGGAGCTAGGTTAGCCCATGTGTGGCATTGCTGGGCTGATCAACAGCAATGGTGAACCGGTTTCTCCAGTGATTTTGCAGCGCATGACCGATGCGATTGCGCACCGGGGTCCCGATGGCGAGGGCCACTGGATTGAGGGCAACGTTGGTCTAGGCCATCGCCGGTTAGCGATTTTGGATTTATCCCCTGCCGGGCACCAACCGATGGTGTCTGCCGACCACCGTTTTGTGCTGAGCTACAACGGTGAGATTTACAACTTTCAAGTTTTACGGGCAGAGCTGGAGGCGATTGGGTACTGGTTCCGTTCTAAAACCGACAGTGAAGTCGTACTTTATGCTTTGGCCGAGTGGGGGGTGAAGGCATTTGAGCGGCTAAACGGCATGTTTGCCCTGGCTCTGTGGGACCGTAAACAGCGGTCTCTGCTGTTGGCTCGCGATCGCTACGGTATTAAGCCTCTCTACTATGCTCAGCAGGGTAGCCTGTTTGCGTTTGGCTCTGAGCAAAAGGCAATGCTAACTATTCCAAACTTTGAGCGGCGTTTGGATAAACCGGCTCTTTTGGAATATTTCACCTTTCAGAATTTTTTCACCGACCGTACTTTGTTGGATGTGGTGAAACTGCTGCCTGCGGGACACTACGCTGTTTTAGATTTAGGTAAAGGGGCCAGTAATCTCAAGGTTACCGAATATTGGGACTATCACTTTCGCGAACCCACTGAAAAGATTGATGTTCGAGAATATCGAGAAGAGTTAGATCGACTGTTTCAGCAGGCGGTTAATCGTCAGCTGATCAGTGATGTTGAGCTGGGTTGCTATCTCAGCGGCGGGATTGATTCTGGATCGATCAGTGCGATCGCAGCACGCTCTTACCCTTACCTTAAAAGCTTTACCTGTGGCTTTGACCTCAGCTCAGCTTCAGGCATTGAGCTAGCCTTTGATGAGCGTACCAAAGCCGAGGCCATGTCTTATCACTTTAAGACTGAGCACTACGAAATGGTGCTTAAGGCGGGGGATATGGAAAGGGTCTTGCCCAAACTAGCCTGGCATCTAGAAGAACCCCGGGTGGGACAAAGCTACCCCAACTATTATGCAGCGCAGCTTGCCAGTAAGTTTGTCAAAGTTGTTTTGAGCGGTGCTGGCGGTGACGAGCTGTTTGGTGGCTATCCGTGGCGTTACTATCGCGCCGTCGTTAACGATAATTTTGAAAACTATATTGATAAGTACTATCTGTTCTGGCATCGACTGATTCCCAACAGTCAGCTAAAAAAAGTGTTTTCGCCCATTTGGGATGATATCAGCCATGTCTGGACCCGTGACATTTTTCGGGATGTGTTTAGACACAGTCCTGAAAATTTAGAAGGGCCAGAAGACTATATAAATCACTCTCTTTATTTTGAAGCTAAAACCTTTCTCCACGGTCTTTTAATTGTAGAAGACAAGTTAAGCATGGCCCATGGGCTAGAGAGCCGAGTACCGTTTCTAGATAATGATTTGGTTGATTTTGCCATGCGGTGCCCCGTCAGCTTAAAGCTCAATAACTTAGCAGAAGTGGTTTGGATCAATGAGAATGATCCAGAAAACATACCTCAAAAATTCTTTCAAAAAACCCGTGACGGTAAGCAGATCTTGCGAGATGTGATGCAGCGATATATCCCTGAAGATATTACCAAAGCTGCAAAACAAGGGTTTTCTGCTCCCGACGCCAGCTGGTTTAAAGGAGACAGTATTGAGTTTGTCAAGCGAACGTTGTTGCATCGCAATGCGGCCATTTACTCGTTGATGGATGTCAACGCTGTTCAATCGTTGATTCATGAACATTTGGCAGGACAACAAAACCGACGATTGTTGATCTGGTCCTTGCTTAATTTAGAAGCGCTGATTCAGCAGGTGGATATGTGCCCATGACTATTCATCTTGAAAGCGTTGCCTGTGCTGCTGTAGATGTCGACGAATTGCTGAGCATAGGAGGCAATTCCTTGATGTACTATACCCCCCAATATTTGAATTTTCTGTCTAACATTCTGACAAATACAGAAGTTGTTTACTTGCTGGCGCGTAAGAGCGGAGCGTTAGAAGGTGTGCTGCCAATAGCTATCTGCACCCATGACAAGCTGGGAACCGTAATTAACTCACTACCGTTTTTTGGCAGTCATGGCGGCCCTTTTGTTAACATTGCCGCACATGATGCTAATGAGGTCAGGCTTGAACTAATGCATGCCTGCAAAGAGTGGGTAGATGAACGCCAGGCGAGCTCTGTGACGTTGATCGAAAATCCATTTCATCCATGGAGTGATGAGATGGCCTTTGTTGCCAAGGTTTCATGCATTGATGATCGGATTGGTCAAATTACTCAGTTGCCCCATACCAGCAACGATGTAAAAGAGTTTCTGTTTGCTCAATGTCATGTGAAAACCCGAAATTCAATTCGTAAGGGACAAAAATATGAACAACAGATTACCCAACGAACTGATATTGAATCATTGCAATGGTTACAGATCGTGCATGAGCAATCAATTAGCTCACTAGGAGGCATCCCTAAGCCACTGCATATTTTTCAGTCTTTGATAGCATCCTTTGGTGACAACGCCCGCTTATATGTCGGTGAATTGGATGGTTTGCCTGCAAGCGGACTATTGGTAGTTTTGTATGGCAATACGGTGGAATATTTCACCCCTGTTGTTGAGCCAGAGCATAAAAACAAACAGCTGCTTTCGAGTTTAATCTTTGCGGTTATGACAGAGCTAGCACACGAAGGATATACCCGTTGGAACTGGGGAGGAACGTGGCGTTCCCAGGAAGGGGTATACCGTTTCAAAAGTCGTTGGGGGGCTAAGGACTATCCCTATCGCTACTTTAATACCGTTACCGATCCAGCTTTTATTTCTCATTCCACAGACGAGCTGCGTCAGGCCTTTCCATTTTTTTATTTGTTTAAGTATTAACCCATGGTGAACACATTTGAAACGATAAAAGCGATGTATGAGGAGAGCTTTAGGCTTCATGGTGATTCACCTGCATCACTCCTGACGCCAAAGGGTCGTAGTGAATTGCGGTTTCGCTCCATCAATCCGTTTTTAGGAGGCCGTAAGGTACGGGTGCTCGACTATGGCTGTGGTTTGGGCTATCTATACGACTATCTCGGGCAAACAGGGCATGATGTGGACTATACAGGTGTAGATATTCTGCCCTCGTTTATTCAGGCCTGTCGTGATAAGTATTCGACTACTGCGGCTACATTTCATCTAGTGGAGCCGGAAGCAAAAATTGACGGAGAATTTGATGTGGTGTTTTCATCCGGTGTGTTTAATTTGATTACTCACCAAGATGAAACTCTTTCCAAAGCTTATGCCTTTAGCAGAATTCAACAGCTGTGTGAGCTGACCAACGAGGTATTGATTTGTGATTTTCTGAGTCCGTTTGTTGACTTTAAGCAAGACCAGGCTCAGCACTTTGAAATGGATGAAGTTGCTCGGTTTTGTTCGAGCCAATTAACCCGCCGCTTTGTATTACGTCACGATCTTTTGCCTTATGAATTTACTCTGATTGCCTATCGGCAAGAAGATATTAAGCGACCTGAAAACTGTTTTTCGGTGGATTTTGAAACCGATAGGAGCGTTCCTAATGCGGGAGGTAGCCTATGAAGTTTGCCATCATTGGCGGAGGGTTGGCGGGTTTAATGGCGTCTAGAAGTCTCAGCGTTGCCCAGCCTGATAGTGAGATTACGGTAATTGAGCGTAGTCAAGAGTTGGGGGGGCTGCTATCCGGTATTAATTACAAAGACCCAGACATTTACTTTGATAAAGGCACTCATATCTTTCGCGAAACTGGCAACTCTGAAATTGATGACTTCATTTTGAACTCAATTCCGTCTGAAGATCTTATTCATTTTGATGTGGGTCAGGGGGACGTTACCGGAGCTGTTTTTGATGGCATATTACAAACTAACACTCATTTTCCCGACATTCGTCATCGCTCCGACTATAAAGAACTGCTGCAGTCTCTAAAACATCGGACTGAATCGGTTGAGCCAATTCCAGCGATTGATAGACTGAGCCCCCTAGTATCTGGTGCTTGCGATCGCTTTGGTGACTTGTATGTAAAACACGTGTTGGCACCAGTTGTCTCACGGCTATATCAGCTTGCTGATGATGAATTAGCGAGTTTTGCCTTCTTGCTACCGGGACTTACCCGTGTCGTTGGCACGGACTATGCTGATTGGTCGGCTAATTCAAATTACGATCAATATCGAGCACTGTTTGCGATACCCGATCAGCGACAGCTACCCAAAAGCTTTCAACATGGCAAGCGGAGCTTCTATTCTCGCCACTTGGGTTCTCGTCGTTTTATTGACGGTGTGGCTCATGCACTCAGAGCGGATGGCATTACTATTTTGAAAGGAATAACAGTGACATCGTTATCCCTGAATCCATTAACGGTAATCGGCTGTGATTCCAATGGCAGTCAAACCAAACTCAAGATTGATGGTTTAGTCATAGCTACAGGAGTCATTGGAGCTGCCCACCTCCTCGATATAGATTTGGGCCAGTTTCATTTTGATACGCCTATGCTTAACCGCATTGTCAACTTGGTTGTTTCGGAACCTGTAGATAGCGATCTTTGCTATTTTTATGGGCTGGATGAATCAACGGAGTTTTACCGGGTGACTAATTATCGAGGATTTACAGATAACCCAACCGATCAACGGTTGACGATTGAGGTGCTGGGGCACGAGACCGTAGACAACGCAACGCTACCTGATCGTCTTATTGAGCAACTGAAGGATATTGGTTTTTTGGATTGCGATCGCTATTTATTTAAAGATGTAGTGACTCTAAAGAGTGGCTTCCCTGTTCCTACAGTAAAAAATATGAGCGCTTTAACCGCGCTTAGTAAGTACATAGACCAGCTGCTTCCAGACAATGTGATATGTGGTGGTGTTGGCAGTAAGCAAGGCAGATTCTTTCAAAATGAAATTGTTGAGAGTATCTATCAAGATGCGAGAAGTCTTGTTTAGAGTGTCGTGTTCTAATCTTCGAAGTAGGCTTTCATAATTCAAGAGCTGAGGCTAGATGAAAAGAAAACGTATTTTTATAGGAATGGTTGAGATTGCCGGCTATTATGGCAATCTCGCATTTGCCCTTAAAAAGAAAGGCTATCAGGTTACCATAGCGGGTTCTTCAAGCCATATCTATCAGTACGATTCGGATGTCAGTGATAGTCCATTACTTGTAAGGATCTATGACCAGTTAATCAAATCTTTAAGTGTTAAAAGGACTGAGGAAAAATCAAAGCTAACCTATTTATTAAAACGAAAAATGACGGCCCTACTTGCTATTTTTATGAAAATAGCTTTATTCTTTTGGTCCATCCCTATACATGATGTTTATATTTTTGGATTTGGGATATCGTTCTTTCCTGAAAATTTAGATCTCCTTTTTTTAAAGCTATTTAAGAAAAGAATTATTTGTAACTTAGCCCATGGTTCTGATGCCCGTCCCCCTTATATTGATGGCAGTCGATTTTCTGATTTAAATCATTTAGGTCAAGAGTCTGAATCTTTGATCAACTTATCAAAAACTATTAAAAATACCTGCTTGCAAATAGAAAAATATGCCGACATCGTGATCGGCTCCCCTCTATCATGTCACTTTCTTGAACAACCGTTTGTCAGTACATTTTATTTGGGTGTACCCTTCAAAGGATTACCTGAAGATGTGCTTTTAGATGAGACTAAGCCGGATTTGAAAGCACATACTATTCGTATTCTTCATTGTCCATCAAATCCCCTTGTTAAAGGAACACCCTTAATTAGAGAAGCTATACGATCTCTTAAGGCTAAAGGCTATTCTATTGAATTTATTGAATTAATCGGTCAGCCCAACTCAGTTGTTCTGCAAGAGCTCAATGCGTGTGACTTTGTTGTTGATCAGGTATATAGTGATTTTCCCATGGCAGGGTTTGCAACTGAGGCTGCTTGGTTTAAGAAGCCGGCTATCGTTGGTGGCTATGGCTGGTCTCGGCTAGATGGACTTATCCCAAATGATGTCTTGCCATCTACTCACCTTTGCCATCCAGCTGATATCGAATCGGCGATTGAAAAGCTAATCGTTGATTCACAATATCGTTGTGCCCTAGGTCAGCGGGCGTATGACTTTGTGACATCAAACTGGCATGTTGATGCATTTGCTGACAGATACCTCAAACTGGTTAATGGAGCGGTACCGGAGAAATGGTGGGCAACGCCGGGACAAATTCCCTATATACAGGGATGTGGTTTATCAGAAGATAGCCTGCTAGAAATTTTGAAACCATTACTCAAGCACAGTAAAGATGTTCTACAGTTAGGCGATAAGCCCTTGCTAGAAAAAGCATTCTTGGATTTTTTGAATTCTGAGGTGGTTCCTAAATAGTGCTAAAGAGACTTTTCTCAGACACTCTGATTTACACAGTGCCTGCTATTTTGAGCCGTAGTATTTCATTTCTGCTGCTTCCTATTTATACCCGGATTCTTTCTACATCTGATTATGGAATATTTGATCTAATAATGGTTTTTGGAGGGTTTGTCAATCTCACGATTCCATTGGAAATAACCCAGGGAATTGCTAGATTTTATGCCGATGAAAAAGATGAGCTAAAGCAGAGACAGCTAACTGCTTCTGCTTTTTGGTTTACAGTCTTTTGCTATGGTTTATTCACAGTCATATGCTTATTTTTCTCCTCTAGCTTTTCGACACTGCTGTTTAAGGAGAATAATCAAGAAGCAATATTTAGAATTGGAATTATCTATATATGTATGAATGGGCTGGTTTACTTTATCCAAAATCAACTGCGCTGGGAATTACGAAGTAAGCAGCACTCTATTTTGAGTATTTTTATTAGTCTGTTTACTGCTATTGGTTCTGTCTTGTTTGGTTATTTCTTAAACTGGAGACTGACCGGTGTTATCCTGGGAATCACTTTAGCAAATCTATTGGGTCTCTTATATGGCATTAACTCGCTTCGAAAAAGCTTAAATGCCCGGATAAATCTTGATTTGCTAGCACAGATGTTGAAGTTTTCAGCACCACTGGTTCCAGCAGGAATCACGGTGTTTATTAGCACGTATGTTGATCGAATTATGATCAACTATTTCTTATCCCTGGACGAAGTTGGCGTATATAGCCTTGGATTTAGGATGGCGAGCGCAGTTGGCCTTATCATGCTTGGTTTTCAGAAAGCATTGACACCTCTTATCTATTCCCATTATTCAGAGGACGATACGCCACGTCAGCTGGCATTTATCTTCCGATATTTTGCGGCGATATCTCTTCTATTTTTCTTGGCTATGTCTATTTTTTCCAAAGAAATTTTATGGTTGGTGACTGAGCCTAATTATTATCCTGCTGCAAAGGTGATTGTTTTTCTAGTGCCAGCAATTTTGTTTTCTAATATGTATATATTTGCCCCTGGTATTTCAATCGCTAAGAAAAGCCATCTTATTTTTTGGATTAATCTTTTTGGTGCAGTTATTAATGTATTGCTTAATTGGCTATTTATTCCTGAATTTGGATTTATTGGAGCGGCCATAGCTACTCTGATAGGACATGTTTGTGTATTTTTTGCCTATGTTCTATGGAGTCAGCGATTCTATCGTATCCCCTATGATTGGTCTGTAATTGCTATTTGTACAGGCGTTGCCCTAATAATTTGCGTTTTGGGTATGACCATCAATCTAGGGATGCTCTGGAGTATTCCTCTCAAGGGATTTTTGCTATTAATATCGCTGGCTTTCTTTGTTTGGGCTAAGCTGATCCGAATTGATGAGATTTATCGGTTAGCGAATAGGTAAGATTTCTCTAAATCTAAGTTTTGTCTATGTGTGGCTTAATTGCTTATCTGACAGCTGAATATCTTGCTCCATCGGTAATTGATCAGGCACTATCGACGATCGCCCATCGTGGCCCCAACGGCGAAGGTCAGGTATGGCTGTATGGCGATGGGACGTCTCCAACAGTCATGCGACGCACAAACCCCTTAGATCAGGGTAAAGCGTTATATAGGCTAGTGTCTGGCGATCAAAATAGTCAGTCTGTGATTGATCAAAAGCTAATTTTGGGCCATCGTCGTCTTTCAATTCTAGATTTATCCCAAGCCGGACATCAGCCTATGTGCGATCGCACCCAGCGCTATTGGGTTGTCTACAATGGCGAAATCTATAACTATCTTGAGCTAAGAGCTGAATTAGAGACCCTGGGGCATCAGTTTCTATCTTCGTGCGACACCGAAGTACTTATCGCCGCCTTTGCACAGTGGGGAGAAGCATGTCTCAATCGCTTCAATGGCATGTTCGCTTTTCTAATCTATGATCGCAAAACACAAAGACTCTTCGCCGCACGTGACCGATTTGGCATTAAGCCCCTTTACTATTGGGTATCTCCTAATCACAGTATTGCCTTTGCTTCAGAGATAAAACAATTTACACGGCTACCTGGTTGGCAGGCCAGAATGAATGAACAACAGATTTATGACTTCTTGGTCTGGAGCATTACGGACCACAGTCAAGAAACCTGTTTTGATGGAGTTTATCAATTGCGGCCAGGGGAGTGTCTGACAGTTGACTGTCAAGCTTATTGGCATGGACAACGATTTTCTGCAGATAAGGCTCTAGCACCCCGTCGATGGTATGACCTAACGTTAAGTCCTTCAACCATGGACCTAAAGGCTGCATCAGAGAAAATACACTATCTGCTGCAAGACGCTGTTGAGCTGAGATTAATTGCCGATGTACCTATTGGGTCGTGTTTATCAGGGGGCCTAGATTCGTCTAGCATTGTTTGTCTGATAGACCAATTAAAGCGGCAACAAAATCAGCAAAAAACCTTTACAGCCTGTGCCCATGCTAGCCAATTTGATGAGCGACATTGGGCCGAGAAAGTCGCTTCCATCGCCAATATTGAGCCCCACTACCTGTACCCTGACTTAGACAATCTATGGACAATCCTGCCTGATATCGTCTGGCATCAAGATGAACCGTTTGGTTCCACAAGTGTTTACGCGCAATGGAGCGTTTTTCAAACGGCTCGGCAAGCCGATGTTACGGTCATGCTTGATGGCCAAGGTGCTGATGAACAATTCTGTGGCTACCATTTTTACTTTAAGACGCTGCTTCAAGAACACCTGCGTCAAAAGCGTTTTGCCCATTTTTGGCAAGAACTAAATGCCATAAAGCAGCGGCACGGAATGTCGAGACGCAAGCAGCTATCCTCAACAACAATATCTTTCCTGCCTGATGATTTTCAATCATGGGGCCGAAAAGTTTCTAATCGTATGGATATTAATTTAGCTTGGCTAAATCCTTCAGAACAGTCGATTTCACGGGACTATCCACAGTATCGCAATGATAGCTGTAACAACATTCGTGATACCACTAAGCAACATTTGTTCGCCACTAGCCTGCAGCGCTTACTGCGTTGGGAAGATCGCAATTCTATGGCCCACAGCATTGAAGCCCGTGTTCCCTTTGTTGATCATCGTTTGATAGAGCTTGTATACGGCTTACCGACCTCTTATAAAATTGGCCAAGGAGAAACCAAACGGATTTTGCGCTCAGCTATGGCCGATATTATTCCCAAAGACATTGCCCAACGTCAGGATAAAATGGGGTTTGCTACACCTGAGGAGATGTGGCTAAAACAGAGTCCAGAAAAATTCACAGAATTGGTAGAGCGTTCGATTGAGCTGAGTCAAGGAATTTTGAATGAAAATGCGCTAGAGGTAACAATCGGAATGATTAGAGAACAATTACCCTTCTCATTTTTGCCGTGGCGTTTTCTTAGTTTTGGGGCGTGGGTTGAAGCATTTGATGTAACTAGATAGTTTTCAATAATTAAAGGTCTATTTATCAGGTTCTACTAAATGAAATGTTTAACTATTGTTGGAGCTAGACCTCAGTTTATTAAAGCTTCAGCACTGTCAAAAAAACTATCTAGTAACCCCCAGATTCAAGAAGTATTACTGCATACTGGTCAGCACTATGATGTGGGCATGTCAGAAATCTTCTTTGCTGAACTCGGTATTCGGCGACCCGATTATAATCTGGGAGTTGGCTCAGGCAGTCATGGCTTGCAGACCGGCAAAATGCTAATGGGAATTGAAGCGGTTCTGCAAAACGAAAAGCCAGACTGGGTAATTGTTTATGGAGATACTAACTCCACACTTGCAGGAGCTTTAGCAGCTGCTAAGCTTCATATCCCTATCGCCCATGTTGAAGCCGGTCTGCGTTCTTGGAATCGTAAGATGCCAGAAGAGATTAATCGTGTGTTAACCGATCATACTGCTGATATTCTTTTTGCCCCTACTAAACTAGCTGTCGATAATCTAGTAAATGAGGGGATTGACCCAGTCAAAATTTTTTTAGTAGGCGATGTTATGTACGATGTTGCTCTACAATTTGCCGATAAAGCAGAGCAAAACAGCCAGATATTAGACAAACTCAATATTGGGCCTAAAAGTTTTATTCTTGCGACTATTCATAGGGCAGAAAATACAGACAATCGTCAACGTCTTGAAGCTATATTTCGTACCTTAATTCTAGTTTCAAAAGATATACCCATTGTTTTACCACTGCATCCGAGAACTCGAAACGCTTTAGAGGCTATGGGACTGTTAAATGAAGTTTCTAAGGCTTTAAGTATCACTGAGCCAGTAGGCTACCTTGATATGGTGGCTCTGGAAAAAAATGCACGGTTGATACTAACTGATTCAGGCGGGATTCAAAAAGAAGCGTTCTTTTATCGTGTGCCCTGTGGGATTTTGAGAGAAGAGACAGAATGGCAGGAACTTGTAGATCTAGGCTGTAATCGATTAATTTCTCTCAGTGATGTTGAAGCTATTCAGACAGATATTTTGCAGCATCTTGAAGGGAATATCAGTCAGCTATCTGGCTCAGATATTTATGGTGATGGCCATAGTTCTGACAAGATATTAGATATCTTATTACATGCTGGCCAATGAAGATTTTAATTGTGGCCTTTTACTATCCACCCGAAGATAGCTGGGCTAAGATGGCTTCTCTTCGACCTGCATCTTGGAAAAAATATTGGGAAGCGTTAGGCCATGAAGTTTCTGTTTTAACGGACGACAAGGGAGCTTCAGCTAAAAATGTTTATGGAGTCAATTATTGGCCATCTAGACCAAGATGGGGAGAAATTAGCGCATCCAAAGCCGGACAAGATTCTCAAAAACTTCGGGCTTACACAAGACTAAGAAGTCTATTTAACAGTTTTCAGACAGCGCTCAAGTTTGGCAGCTTATTTCAGACTAGTAACTTTTGGATTTATGGTGCCGTTCAAAAAGGGATGTCGCTTTTTGATGAAGTTGGGTTTGATGTAATTGTAAGCACCTACGGGCCACCGGCCAATCACATTGTTGCTTCACTGCTAAAGAAAAAAACAAATTGCTTTTGGGTGGCAGACTATCGTGACCTTTGGTACGGTAACGATTTTGTCGTATCTCAAGGCATTTTCGCGTTTGTAGAAGAGAAAGTCGAAAATGCCTGTGTCTCTAAGGCAGACTTGATTACGGCTGTATCTATAGAGCTATCTAAGAATCTTAATGCTCGATTTAGCTCGGATGTTGTCACGATTGAGAATGGGTTTGATCCAGATGATTTAGAAAATATAGAAACCTATACCTGGTCGGATAAAAAAATACGCTTAATGTATCCGGGGCAAATTTATGCCGGTAAACGTGATCCAGGGCCACTGCTCGATGCTCTCTTGCTGTTGCAGAACCGCTATCCTAACTTGGCTCAAAGACTTGAGGTGTTATTTTATGGCTGGAACCTTGATGAGTTAGCTCGACAGGTTGATGACTTGACTCTGCACGATGTGGTCAGTGTAAATGCTCCCAAGCCTCGAAAAGAAATTCTGGGTTTGCAAAGAAGTGTAGACGCGTTGATTTTTTTAGACTGGAACGACCCAAAGGTGAATGGGGTATTGACGGGCAAACTGTTTGAATACTTTTTTTCTGGAAAGCCCATTATCGGCATTAGCTCAACGGCGGATTCTGCTGCAGGAAAGCTAATGTTGGATTTAGGTGTGGGCTATCCGACAGGAAATTCTATCGATAAAATTGTAGACGTTATTGATAGTTTGTTGAATGGTCAAACGTTGGGCTATAGCCCTGACTCTCAAAAGATTCAGCAATTTACGCGTCAGAAGCTAGCAAATAAAATGTTAGATGGAATTATGGACTGCATGGGTGATCAAAAATCTTCTATCCGTGGGGTCCATGACAACTAGTATTAGCGTAGTCATTACCTGCTACCGCGAGGGGGAGCTGATTCTAGACGCGATAGAGAGTGTGCGTCAACAAACCCGTGCTCCAATAGAAATTGTTGTTGTTAATGATGCTTCGCCAGATGATGCGACTAATCAAATCTGTCGTCAGTTAGAAACTGAATCGGATATTGCGGTAATTTGGCAGCAGCCTAATGGTGGACCATCGGTTGCTCGTAATGCTGGGTTTGCTGCGGCTAAAGGCGATATTCTGGTGCCCTTGGATGCGGATGATATTCTTCCTGCTAATGCGCTAGCGGATATCCATAATGGCTTTGAGGCTACTCCAGATGCTGGTTTTGTCTATGGAACTTATATTAGGCAAGACCAGCAAGGTGAATCTGGTCAACTAGTTCAAGCGACAGATGATATCCACTTAGAGACTCAGCTAGCGACTAAACCCTGGTCACTGAGCACTAATTGGAAGCTTTTAGGTACAACACCCCTAAAAAAAACGGTATGGGCTTCTGTCGGTGGTTATGACCCTGACTTTGGTGCTAACGATTTACACGATGTTGAATTTTGGATTCGTGTGCTTGCCTCTGGCTGTAGCTACGCTGTGATTGATCGGCCCATTTATGTATGGCGTAAATATTTGGGAGCTAACAGTGGCAAAGTGACTCCCCATGCCTGGTATCGAATTGCAAAAAAATATTTTGATGTCTACGAGTCGTGTGGGCTGACGTATCGTGCTTGTGAACTTTTGTTGTTGGGTAGTAAGTGGCTTCAGCGTTCGGATGAGGTGAGGCAATACTCTAATGAACTTTTAGGACTGATGGTTAAAGGGCAAGTCCGGTTTTCTACTATCGTGAGTCTAGTAATTCCGTCAGCCCTGCTGCGTTGGTTGGCTACACGAGCCCAGCGTCATCGATAACTCAAAGGGGAAGCATGCAACAGCGTCGTGTCAGTATTTTGGGAGCACCGGTTGATGCTACAAGCTATCAGGATGCATGCGATCGCATCTCTAATTGGGCCAAAACCAAACGGTCTTGCTATATCGTCGCGGCCAATGTCCATGTGGTAATGACGGCCTACTGGAACCCGGCCTATCGCCATATTCTCAATCAGGCGGCCTTGGTGACCCCCGATGGGATGCCGCTGGTGTGGGGACTACGGCGATTGGGTGTACAACACCAGACACGGGTGTACGGTCCAGATTTAATGTTGGCCTGGTGCGATCGCGCTGCTAAAGAGGAGTTGTCTATCTACCTCTACGGTGGCACCGACATCATGGTGCAGCGTCTGGCTGAAAATTTACATCGGCGGTTCCCTAACCTGATTATTTCAGGCACTCATGCTCCTCCTTTTAGACCGCTTACTACAGCTGAGGAAGCAGATGACATCGCGGCCATTCATCAGTCTGGCGCAGCGGTGGTGTTTGTTGGGCTAGGCTGCCCCAAACAAGAAGAATGGATGGCGCGACAGCAGGATAAGCTCAACGCTGTGATGATTGGAGTGGGGGCGGCGTTTAGTTTTCATAGTGGGACGGTGTCTCAAGCCCCCCGCTGGATCATGGCTTGGGGCCTAGAGTGGGCCTATCGCCTGTGCCAGGAGCCGCGTCGTCTGTGGCGACGCTACGTGCTCAACAATACGGCATTTCTCGTATTATTTGGACTGCAGTTAATGAATCGAGCGATGCGGTCTATCCTAAAGCCGTACTCAAGGCATTCTTCCGGGTGACTTTTGCGTTTGCCCGTTTGCCAGCACCGTTGATGAAAGAGCCGTCTTCGCTAAAACCAAACCGTGGATTTTTGTTTTCCATAGGCACCGATATTCGGGCCACCCGTAGGGCAAGCCCGCTGCGGTGGCTAGGGTGGAGCAGCTTTAGGGTAATTATTCTTTTACTGGGCGATGCTTTAGCCTTAGGTCTGGCGTGGCAGCTGGCAAGATTTCTAAACAAATTTTATTCTCCGATTCCAGAAAAGCTGGTGTGGTGGGTGTGGTTAGGGTTGCCCAGCCTCTTTTGGCTGTTTGCAGGCGGCACATTGTTGCTGTTTACCCACTACGGTTTGTACGGTCCTACGGCGCGAGCGCGAGATTATTTACGAGCGGCACAGCTAGTTAGCAGCGTTTATTTTATTTCACTGGTGCTGGTGTATTTTTACGACCCAAAGCTAGATGCCCCCCGCTCATTATTTTTTAGTGCTTGGATCAGTAGTGTGGTGCTAGTCTCAGCAACTCGGCTATTTACCAACGGATTGCTGGCTTCTCTGCAGGGGTCGCGGTCGCCATCACGGGTATTTTTGATTACTAAGCCAAACCGGATGCATCGGTTATCGCAGACGCTAGAGCGCCGATCGCACTATCAGGTGGTGGGTGCAGCCATGGTGTCAACCGCTAATACAGAGCCAACGTTTCAGCGTATTTTGGCGGCGCGACCCGATGAGGTACTAGCAGAAGATGTGCCCGATGTGGAACTGGCTTCAGGACTTTACTGGCGGTTGCGCAGTGCCAACATACCGTTGCGGCTGCTGCCATCGAGTCGAGAAATGCTCTACCGGCGGGGCATGCCAGAAATTGTTGCTGGGTTACCGACGTTGATGATTGAAACGTCGATTTTCCAAAGTGTGGACTATCGCATCAAGCGTTGGTTGGACTATATTATTTCGCTTTTGGCAGTAGTATTGCTCAGCCCGGTATTTGTGGGAATTGCGATCTCAATTCGTTTCACATCCCGTGGCCCTGTCTTTTTTCGTCAAGACCGGATGGGGTTAAGGGGCAAAGTCTTTAAGGTGTGGAAATTTCGCACAATGACTGTGGATGCCCCCATGCAGCAGGCGCAGCTAGAGCAGCAAAACCAAGCCGACGGCATTATGTTCAAACTGCAGCATGACCCACGGATAACATCGGTAGGGCGCTTTTTGCGTCGCACCAGTTTAGATGAGCTACCTCAGCTATTTAATGTGTTGCTGGGGCAAATGAGTTTGGTAGGGCCACGTCCGCTACCGCTAAGGGATGTGGCTCAGTTTGAAACCTGGCATCATATTCGTCATCAGGTACTGCCTGGAATTACGGGGCTATGGCAAGTTTCAGGACGGTCCGATATTGAAACCTTTGATGACGCCGCTCGGCTAGATTTGCACTACATCGACAACTGGTCGCTTAATTTAGATCTAGAAATTATGGTGGCTACCCTGCGTATTGTGTTGACAGGGTTGGGCGCTTACTAGCGCGGTAGGTTTGTTGAGAAGCAGTTGGCTGTGGAGAGATTCTGACGGTCTAAACTGAGAAATACGATTAACACCACTCTGACCAAAGTATAGCTGGGCGGCCCAATTTGAGGCTTATGGGAGCATCTAATCGCGTAACTGTATATGACGGTTTGCTGGGCGTGGGGCTGCTGGGTCTGGCTCTGTTTGCTTGGCTACCCGATAGCTACTTTCGGATGGTGAGCTGGCCCTGGGTAATGGTGTGGCAGATAGCCCTTTTGCTGTTGATGGGGGGCTGTCTCTGGCAGCTGCGACGCTTTGATCAGCCATTTTATCGTCTGGGGTTTGGTTTTGATTGGCTGATTTTAGCGCTGTTGCTATGTCTGATGATCAGCAGTGCGATCGCATCTTTTCCAATATTGGCGCTGCAAAATAGCCTGCTGGTGGGCTGCTATGTAATTGTGATCTATGGGCTGCGCAACAGTCGGTTTAGCCCCTGGCAGCTGTGTCAAGGGCTGGTGTGGGTCGGTGCGATCGCGGCGGTTGTCAGTCTGTCCCTATGGCGACCCACCCCCGATATGTGGCTATCGGATAATTTTCACGATGCCATTCGCAATCGTTTTCCCATGGGGCACCACAACTTTACCGGCGGATATTTTGTCTTGGTTTTGCCCATGGCCGCAGGTATGACCAGGCTACAGTCAGGCTGGCGGCGCTGGCTGTATGGTCTGTTTAGCCTGGTGATTACAGCCGCGCTCTACGCCTCTGGCTCACGGGGGGCATGGCTTGGGGCTATGGTGCTAATGGTGATCACTCTGGGCCTTATTATTGCTCGCAGCCGTGGCAAAGCTCGTCTGGGGGCTATTTTCTTATCTAGCCTGGTGATCTGTGCGGCCCTTGGTGTGTTGGCTACCAACCCCCGGATGCGATCGCTGCTGCCCAGATGGCAGGGGGCCAATACAGCAGTTGTCACAGATGGGCCTGCGCGGGACCGACTCTTTATGGGGCAGGCTGCACTTAATATTATTAAAGACCGGCCTCTGGGTCTGGGGCCAGGCAATCTAGGTCGGGTTTACGAGCGCTATCGTCCCCTGGCAGCAGGAGCTGGGCTGACTCAAGTGCAGCAGCTGCACAATACGCCCTTACAAATTGTTGTCGAGCTGGGGTTGGCAGGAGCCATAGTCTATCTGGGGGCCGTTGGCTGTGTCTTAAGGCTGGTGCTCCTTTTGCAGGCGCTCCCGTCTAAAGACCGTCAGCTCAGTTTGGTGACCGGCTTAGGATTTGTTGGCTATGGCATTTCTAGCTTAAGTGACTATCAGCTAGAGAATATTCCCATTGCCATTACCTTAAGTGTGATGTTGGTTGTCCTCATCCAACTGGGGGCTTCGCTAAAACCAGTAGTGATTTCTCAGGCAGCTAGACGGTGGGGAAGCTTACTGATTCTGACGGTTGTTGCCATTGTTTTTCAATTTTGGCTGCGTTTAGATCTGGCGATGTGGATGACGCATCAGGGGTTGACCTTAATACAGCGCGGTGAGCTGAGTCAATCTGACGATAAGTTTTACACAGCCGCTAAACTGGCCCCGTGGGACCCAACATCGGGTGCCCTTGGTGCCCAACAGCTAAGCGAGCTAGCCCAGACCGCTGTTGGTGAAAACCAAACTATTCTGCGAGAAGAAGCGATTAACCTATATCAACAAACTTTGAAGGCGGCTCCTAACGACATTTGGTTTAATCAGAATCTGGCTGTTCTTGCCTGGCAGCTGGGGGACACAGCCACCGCCCAGAGCGCGTTAACTAGAGTCGTGCAGCTCAACCCTAGAAGTCAAAACCATAGCTACTATCTATTGGGCCTAACCTATCAAGATATGGGAGATACTAATGCTGCAGTTGAGGCCCTGGCGCTGGAATGCTTGTTGAACCCTACGGTGCTGACCTTTGAGAGTTGGCAACAGGAACTGGCTCCTATTAAGGATGCTGTGTTTTCAAGGGTGTTACAGCATTACCAAACAATGCTCTTAGCCCTAGAGGCAAATCACCCGTTGCATCAGAGCTTAGAATCAACGGCCGCCGCCCTACGCTGGTGGGCAGCGGCTGATTCTCAATTTGTAATAAATGACGACTATCGTCCCTTACTGCAGGCATTGTTTACCCTAGAGACAAGCCCCGAGCAGGCGACAACCTTGCTAGATAGTTGTATGGTCAACAGCCCCGCTGATGCGCCAGAATGCCGTTTACTTAAGGCTTGGCTAGAACCTGACTATTTAGATGACTACTTAAATACTTCTGATCTAGATCCTGCAGAACAAGAGAGGGTGCGATCGCATATCACCACCCACCGTACCCTTAAAGATTGGCTCCGCTCGACTACTCAAGCCGTACCCAACAACCAACGAGTTGCCCTGGCACTACTTTATCGCAGCTACTATGCCCAAAGAATTTCATCGATCCTAATTCCTGAAGACTGGCGTCAGTTTTCGCTACCAATTTCGCTAGACTTGTTTTCTCTGGCATGGCCACGGGAGTTCCCTCCATTAGATGACCTTGTGGAAACTGTGCGCACCGAGTCTTTAGGGTTACCTCACCCGACCCGCAACAACTTCCAATTCTCTCTTTCATCAGCCCCTTAAGCATCTGAGTGTGCGTCTTAACGTGTCTACCTCATCCTCACCTTTATCGCCGTTATCACGCTCAACCAGCGGAACGCTGATTGGGTTACTAACTGCTGGCTTTTACGGCTTGTTCACGCTATTGCCAAGCAGCCATTCCCTGATGGTGTCATGGCCATGGGTTGCCGTTTGGCAGGTGGCCCTGGTGCTGCCAATTATTTGGCTATTTTGGCAAATGTGGTTTAAGCCCCTGACCTCTTTTCGGTTAGGGTCAGGGCTTGACTGGCCTGCTGCACTGTTAGTAATCGGGCTGGCGGTATCCACGCTGTTTGCCGAGTTTCCTAATCAGGCGCTTTGGTACTCTGTTGCAGCGTTAGGCGGTATTGCCGCTCTCTATGCCCTATCGGGATGGCTAACAACGTCTCGTCAGGCGATGGGGCTGCTAAAATTTCAGGCCGCTCTGGGTCTAGCGTTTATCACGTTGAGCTTGGGGCTGTGGGTGTTTCAAACCTATCTACCAGAGCTAGAGAGATTGGCGACCCTTGCCCCCTACGGGGTGCCTCAACAGTTTAACTTTGGCATCACAAGTCTACGAAACTGGTACCCCTTGGGGCATCAAAACTATGTCGCAGGCTATCTGGTTTTGATTTTGCCGCTGTTTCTAGGTCTGGCGGTCACCGAGAAAGGCTGGCAGCGCTGGCTGTGGATTGTTGGCGGTTGTTTAGGGTTAGCAGATCTATACACAGCCAGTTCTCGGGGTGGTTCGGTGGCGCTAGTGCTGACGGTTGCGATCGCGCTAGTCATTACTCTAGTTCGCAGCAAACTGCCCCGCCGACTGGTATTCCCGACTGGGGGGCTGCTGCTGTGTGCCCTCTTAGCCGTTACCTTGGGGAATCCACGGGTGCGTCGACCGCTGTTGTCTCTACTGCAGGGCAACACCAACAGCAGCGAACTAGGCTATCGCATCATTACCAATGTTGTTGGCTGGCGCATTGGTCTTGCCCATCCATTTACTGGGGCAGGCCCTGGCAGTGTGCTACAGGTTTACCAACAATATCGTCCCTACTGGGCTGGACGTGAGGCAGAGCTGCACTTTCAGCTGCATAGCACACCAGCGCAGCTATGGGCTGAGTTAGGCATTTTTGGGGTAGCTGCCTTGGTCAGCCTATCTGCCTTGATAAAGTGGCTAACCTGGCGCTGGGCCAGCCGCAGCGTTACCCCTTTTATACATCCTGGAGTCGCTTGGAGTCTGGTGGCAGGTTTATTGGCCTATGGGCTTATGGCACTGACCGACTATCAGCTTGACAACGTAGCGATTAGCGGTGTTTTGGTCATTTATCTGGCGGTGCTTGCCAAAGTTTATCAACCCGAAGAGACCGCAGACGCCAACCCTTCAAAACGTGCTCGTGTTTGCCTAGGTTTGGGGTTAGGTGGACTGATAGCGGTTATCCTATGGCTAATTCCAGTACATCGTGCTTGGGCCATATCTTTGCAGGGGTTTGATCAGCTCAATCGAGGAAATTTCGACCGCTTTGAACAGTCTCTAGAGCGCTCCCATCAACTAGCTCCCTGGGAGCCGTACTACTCCATCATGCTGGCCTGGACTCTAGGAGACTTTAGCTTTCAAACGACAGGTGCCCCCAGCGATGAGCTAAAAGCAACCGCTCTGGACTGGTTTGAAACTGCTGCAGATGTTGCACCCTACAGCGAGTTTGTATATTCCAACCAGGGCTGGTTGTTGTTGCAAACCCAGCCAGATGGCGCAGTTAATGCCTTTGCCCAAGCCTGTCAGCTCTTGCCCGCAAAACAAGGCGTATTCTTTGGTCTAGGCGTTTCACTACTCGCCAACAACCAGCTCCAGTTGGCAACAGATGCCCTGGTGTTAGAAATCTTACGGTTCCCTCTAGTGATGACTAGCCCCATTTGGCAGTTAGGGGAACTATCAACCATTCGAGATGAGGTGTTTAGTCAATTAGAACAACGCTACACAGACCTGATGCAGACAGCAGAGCCAATACTAGCCAGCCATTGGCAACAGATGCGAGGGATCCTTTACTGGTGGCAAGGTAATTATGATCAGGCTGCTCAAGATTGGCAAGAGTTTCCTACGGGTCAAACTCTCTTACAGTTAGCTCAATCTGAGGAATTTACCGCTGATATGTTGCCAGACGATTACATAGTTGGTCGAGATGCCATACTCGCCTGGTTACAGCCCGACCAGCGTCGCTTTTTGTTAGAGCGCTCATCGATTAACCTACAAGACGAGCTACCTCAGTTTAATGTGGCGCTACCGGCCCCAGAATTAGTCGACCAGTTTGTGTCAACCATGGAGCAGGCAAACAGTTTTGACAGCTGGCTCAAGAATAACAATCTGATTTCTCAACCCCGCAGTCAGCGTCTGGGGTTTGGTACGCTGAATCGCCACATTGATGGGCATTTGCCAGCTGATTACTATGCCCGTGTGGTCAACCAACCCATTGTTCAATTTTTTGATGCTATGTTTCCTGCTCGAAAATGGTTTAGAGACTTAGATATGGTTCTGCAGCCAGAACGTGATCGGCTATTGCAAACAATTTCTCAACGTCAGTCAGTCTGAATTAAAGCAACAGAAATAACTTAGGAGCTGTTAAGAAACAATTTCATGTTTTAGTACTGAACTAATAGTAAAACCGGCTGCTTGGGGTCCCTTCGAGTTCCCTTTATGGAAGTAATCAAGTCATCGCTACTAGGCAAAATGGGGCTTCCCATGACTAGGGCGGACCGCCGCCCTAGAACCCTGCGGAAAAATATCAAGGATATCCCTAGTGAGCTGTTTGGGTGGTCGCTGAAGTAGTTTAGAATTTTGCGCGCGGCGACAAAATTCTAAACGGAAAAGGTATCTAGTTTTCTGTTTAGGGAAAACAGCCAGAATCAAACTATGAGCTTAATTTTTAACAAGCCCTTATTCGTTGCGGTTGTAGCGGACGGTGACCTGCCCGTTCTCAGCAAATAAAATTTCGCCTCCCAAGGCTTCAATTTCATTAATTGCCCGTTGACGCACATTGTCATCAATAGCCCTGCCTAAAACAGACATCCAGCCATTGATCAGAGCCGGTTTGCTGTTAGGGTCAGTGGCTAAAAAGTCGGCTGTTTGTTGAGATAGTCTGGCGGTGAGTTCAGCATCTTCATCGGGTGATTTTTGTGCCCAGTCTGCAGCGGTTTGAAAAGACTGTTGAGCCGCCTGATTATCCCCAAGAAATAACATTTCATCGGTACCTTTGTATCGCCATACAAAATAGGAGTTAGGGGGCGATTTGGGAGATATCCTGTTAAGCCCTTTTTCCATAAGGCGAACAGATTCTTGAGGCTGGCCAGCATAGATAGAAACCGTATTAGTTAGATACAGATATGCACCAAAAAAACGCGGATCGAAGTCTATGATTGCATCAAAAAACTGAGGGCTGAGGCTGTATCCAGTCAGATCACGAGCTGCAAAGTCACCAAAATATTGAATAAAATCAAGAAATACCCAATTTGCCAACATGTTGCGAAAACCGACACGGGGCATTTGTTTAACTAGCTCTAGTCTAAGAGACGTAATCTGTGTCTGTTGAGTAACTTCCTCAGCAGAAAGGTCGTTAGATACGTTTTTCAAGTCTCCCAATTTGAGAAGTTGAATCAAGCCGATGCCTGTCAGCAAACTGATTAGAAGCAGGAACTGTGATAAAAGTTTCATGTATTATCCCTCTCTACATTGAACCCCAGACTCTAAAAAATCAAAAAACCGGAGAAATACTTCTAAAGTAGCTCTCCGGTTTCTTATTTAACTAATGATAGAGCAATTACAAAAGACTAGTCATTTTTTCAAACGCTATATCTCCTCTAAGATTGCTGCACAAGGTACAGAGCTAAAAGCTTACTTCTTAGTTGAGTTGTCCCCGCATTCTAAGTCTGTAACAAGGTTAGTAGTACCATCTACAGTAGGATCAGCTGCTTCAGGATCACCCGCTGTGGTTCTTTCACACAGTGTCACTGTGGAAGTTGTTTCCCCTGTGCCAGCTGCCGATAACAAATAAGCAACCCCTGTGTATCCTTTTAGCTGAGTATTATTTTGGGGAACAGCATAAACAATACCAGCAAGTTGATACTGAGGGTCTCTAATTACATCACTAGTGTTAGAATCCTCATTACCACCAGTGTCCCAACCAGCTAGCTGGTTGGGGTTAGCAGCAAGTGTTGTTGTCTCACCATACTCGTAGTTATTGGTATCCGCCTGAACACCAATGCCTAGTCCACGAATACTCTTTGAGAAGAACTGATTCTCTAGATTGTAAGCCTGCTGACCACGGTTGATGGCACCAACAGTGGTAGTTGCTTCAGACTGTCTGGCTTTGTTGGCCTGGTTTAAGAAAGAAGGTAGTGCGATCGCAGCTAGAATACCGATGATGATAATTACAACTAGCAGCTCGATGAGGGTAAAACCTTCATCAGCTTTTTTCTTGCCGGCTAAGTGCTGCAGTAGCTTTGCACGTAGAGTGGTCTTCATTATGTAAGGTGTCTCCTTGAGGTTTGGGATGTAGCGTCTTAGCTCCTAGCTTCTAAGCTACCCATGGCATTCAGATCTCGTATCACTTTAGTTGAAAACCTGAAAGGCCCTGGAATCAGCTGATTCGCGCCACTCATATAACCTACCCGCCCATGCTGGTAGACCTATCAGTTAATGCACAGAATTCGTACTTTTGGCCGTGATAGTGTCTGCGTGTAATCACTAAGGATGCTGAACAAATTAAGGCCAGGTTTAACTACAGCCAAGGCTTAAAAGCGTTCTGTACCGGCAAATTCGACAGTTTGGGCCATGGCTGCCTCACCACAGGTTTTCGGGGTGGGAAATAGCTTAGTTGGGTTTGCTAGCCCCTGGGTATTAATGGCCTGACGTACCCACTGCATGGTTTCTAAGTCAACGCTCGTAAACATTTGGGGCATATAGCATCGCTTATCGGCGCCAATGCCATGCTCACCCGAGATGCTGCCGCCAGCTTCAACACACAGTTTAAGGATGTCGCCACCGAGGGCTTCTACCTCCTCAAGCTGACCGTCCACCGCGTTGTTATACAAAATTAAAGGATGCAGGTTACCATCCCCAGCATGGAATACGTTGGCGACGCGATAGCCATATTTTTTGCCAAGAGCGTCGATCTCGCTCAGCACGTGGGGTAGCTGAGCCCTAGGGATAACGCCGTCTTGTACGTAATAGTCGGGGCTCAGTTTGCCCATGGCGGCAAAGGCGGCTTTGCGACCTTTCCACAACCGCAGACGGTCTTCGGGTGTGGTTGCGATCGCAACCTGACGTGCCCCATTGTGCGTCACAATGTCGCGTACCTTTTGAGCGCAGGCTTCCACATCGGCTGGCGAACCATCGACCTCGACCAGCAAAATAGCCGTTGCATCGCGAGGGTAGCAGTCTAGGGCAACGACTTCTTCGACCGCGTTAATGCTAAAGTTGTCCATCATTTCCATCCCCGCTGGAATAATGCCCTCGCTGATAATCTCGGAAACGCTTTTGCCAGCGGCTTCGACGCTATTAAAATCGGCTAATAATGTCTGCACGCTTTCGGGCGCTTTTAGAATACGGAGAGTAATCTCAGTGGCAATCCCAAGGGTGCCTTCAGACCCGACAAAAACACCGGTGAGGTCATAGCCTGGTGACTCTGGCATATCTCCCACATCAACAATGTCGCCATTGGGAAGCACTAATTTTAGCCCCAGCACATGGTTGGTTGTGACTCCATATTTTAGACAGTGCACGCCGCCAGAATTTTCGGCAATATTACCGCCGATGGAGCACACAGACTGGCTCGATGGGTCGGGGGCATAGTAAAATCCAGCGCCGCTAACGGCCTGGGTTACCCAGTTGTTGATGACGCCAGGCTGCACAACGATGCGCTGATTGTCATAATCAATCTCTAAAATTTTCTGCATGCATGCAGTCACAATCAGCACGCTATCTTCAATGGGTAAAGCCCCACCAGACAGACCCGTGCCCGCACCGCGAGTTACAAAGGGGACTTGGTTGCGATCGCAAATTTTGACAGCGGCGGCGACTGCTTCAGTGGTTCTGGGTAGCACGACAACCGCAGGCCGCTGACGATAGCTTGTCAGACCGTCACACTCGTAGACTAAAAGCTCCTCTTTGCGACGTATGACACGGTCTTTGCCCAATGCGGTTACAAACTGTTGAACTATCGGTTGCCAGTTCCGCCGCTCAGCTCTTGTACCGTCTAATGCTACCCCGGAAGCCATGTGTTACTTTACCAACTGTGTTAGGTCCAAACTGATCCTAACGCAAGAATTAGACCAGTCTTTCGCCATGGAGCATTTTGTTAGCAGCGTCTAGCAGTGCTTCTTCTAGATAGGGTTTAGTAAAGTAACCACTAGCCCCAAGATCAACCGCCATTTGCCGGTGCCGATCGGCTCCACGGGATGTCAGCATCGCAATGGGAATTTGCTGTAGACCGCTATCTTTTTGTAGCCGCGACAGCAGTTCTAAACCATCCATGCGAGGCATTTCAATATCACAGAAAACTAGGTCGCAGGGTAAGCCAGAGCGTAGTTTTTCCCAGGCTTCCTGGCCATCACGAGCTTGCTCAACCCGATAGCCTACTTTGTTAAAGCTCATAGATAACAGCTCACGGACAGTGATCGAGTCATCCACAATCAAGACCGTAGGCTCAGGTTTCGTTCCAACAGCGACTTCTGGTGGGGCGTCCTCTGTCTGAGCCCATATTGCAGCGTTAGGTTCACGTCGCACCCGTCCCATCGCTAAATCAATTAGCTCCAGTACGTCAGCAATGGGCATAACTCGGCCATCTCCCAAAACCGTAGCACCAGCAATGCCAGTCGGTTTAGGCACGGGGCCTTCCAACTGCTTGATTACAATTTCTTGTTCGCCCATAACCTGGTCAACTTCCAGGGCAATAAAGCTATTGGCACTACGCAATACCACGATAGAGATCATGTTCTCATCTTGGTTGCCGCCATATACTCGTCCTCGCCCCAGCGTACGATTAAAGGAAAGCAGATCAGACAGATTCTGGAAAGGCAGAAGTGTGTCGCGCCAGAGAATGCAGTCTTGCCCTTGACCATTTTTCTGGATACGGTCTCGCGACACGTCAAACATGTCTTCCACACCATCCATTGGAAAGGCAATCCGTGCCTGATTGCTAATACAGCTAAGGGCTTTAGAAATACTCAGTGTGAGAGGCAAACGAATCGTAAAGTTCGTCCCCCGTCCGGGTTCAGAATCAATGGTGATATTTCCTCGAATGTCTGCCAAGGAAGTTCTCACCACATCCATGCCAAAACCGCGTCCGGCAAAATCGTCGGCCTGATCTCGTGTACTAAATCCAGGATGGAATAACAGATCGTACACATCCAGCACCGTCATTGTGCGGGCTTCTGCTTCTGAAATGAGACCTTTTTGTATTGCCTTTTGTTTAACAATATTTTGGTCAATTCCGGCTCCGTCATCACCTACAGAAATAACGGTTTGGTTACCTTGATAGAATGCCCGTACCGTGATTAACCCTTCCGGTGTCTTTCCAGCTCCACTACGCTCCTCAGGGGTTTCCACTCCATGGGTGATCGCGTTATTCACTAGATGAGTCATTGGATCATAAAGCTGCTCCAAGATCATTTTGTCGATCAGGATATCTCGACCCTCAACAACGAGCCGAGCTTCCTTGCCACACTTGAGAGAGATATCCCGAACTGCCCGAGGTAAGCGCGATGCTGTCTGGGCGAAGGGCACCATGCGTGCTTTGTTAAGACCTTCCTGTAGCTGATTGGTAACCTGTCTAAACTGACGGGTCACCTGGTCTGATGACTCAACTGTGTAAGCAATATCAGAGGCTGATTCTCGGACACGTACGATCAGCTCGATCATTTCCTGCGAGAGAGTATGGAATCCGGTGAATCGGTCCATTTCTAAGGCATCAAAGGATTCTCCTGTAGCATGACCTTCCACATCTGTTCTTTCTACAGGCGCTCTTACAGATGCCATGTGATATGACTGACGACTAGAAATTAAAGAGCTTTCTAAGAGCGAGCGCTCATAAAGGTCACGCATACGCTGACCAACATCGTTTAATTGCTGCACTTGAAACAACAAATTATCTAAAAACTGACGTAGCCGTTCCTGGTCTTGCTCAAGAGTATTGCGGTTGACGACAAGTTCTCCTACGAGATTACTCAAATTATCTAAGTGGCCGACCGATACACGCATAGTCTGATCGGCTACTGTCCGACGTCCCGCCAGTCGATTAGAGGTTGGTCTATAAGTCGGAGAACTACTAACTGAAGCTGTAGATAAGGTTTTATCTGTGTCCTGTAATAAAGCTTCTAAATCGCCAAACTCGTCGTCTACCTCCGATGCCGTCTCAGGTTCTTGACTAGCGGACTCATTGGGGGCGGCGATTAGATTCTCAAGTTCCCCAAAATCATCGCTATTCTCGATAGCAGCTGACTCACTGACGGGTTCTTCAGGAAGTTCTGCAAGTAAAGAATCTAGAGCTTCTAGGTCCTGAGGTGGCTCTTGATCTTCCGATAGCTTTTCGTTGGAGTCACTAAAGAAATCATCAATGTTTTCCAAAGAGGCAGACGTTGCGGCACCTTGTAAGCTGTCATCATCATTAACAAAGCCTGTAACAATGCCGTTGTCTTCCAAGTCTAGAAGATCAAAGTCAATTGTATTAATAGGAGATTCGTCTGCTGCTTCTAACTCGGCTATACTATCGGCCTGATCCACTGTATTCTCCAGCTCTAAACTCAAGTCAGCTTCTGAAGAATCTGTGGGCTCGGTTAGTTCAAGGCTTTCTAAGCCATTTAAATCTTGTAGTTCAGCCTCAGTACTAGTCTCTTCCGCTAGCTCCCCATCAGCAAACAAATCGTCTAGCTCATTTTCAGATGTACTAATAGGGGCAGGGGTATCGCTAAATAGACCATCAAACCCTGTTGCATCAGTATCGGAAGCATCGGTATCAGTTTGAGCTGGATCAGTAGCTAACCCAGCAACTTCTAGACCATCATCAAATAAACCATCTAGCTCTATGCCATCTGGAGTGACTTCTAACGAATCAGCTGTTTCAATCGATTCTGATGACTGAGAAGCCGCGTTTTCTAGATTCTCGTCATCAAATAAATTGTCTAGCCCTATGTCATCTGAAGAATCTGTTGATGACTCAGTCCCCTCGTCATCAAATAAGCTGTCCAGCTCCATATCAGCTGGCGACTCAGTTCCCTCATTTTCTTCTAGAGGAGCTGAATTTTCAGCAGTATCATCGAACAAATCATCTAGCTCAATACTGGCGGAAGGTGTATCCGATGGCTCCTCTAACTCAAGAGATGCTTCATCTTCTAAGTCAACATCCTCTACAGAGGCCCAGACATCCTCTAAATCTAACCCACCTGGGTTTGCGGTCGTTGCATCTTGAACTAATTCAGCGATATCATCGCTCAGGTTGCTTGGGGGTTGTTCATCTGAGCTGGCTAACTCTGTCGCCTCTGTGTCTGTTAGTGGCTGTGGGTCATCCCAGATATCTTCAGACAAATCATCAATAGCGACTGGCTCAGAGGTCGCTGTCGTTGAGGCCGACGCTGTTGCCCAAAGGTCATCACGCAGAGAATCTGATGTTGTTTCTTCAGGAGTGTTATCTACGCTAAAGAAATCATCAAAGTCGGATGTTTGAATCGAAGGGCTAGAGTCAGCTGCATTTTCCGGACTTGTCACTTCTGTAAAAAAGTCATCTGTTGTTTGAGAAATCTCACCGAGAGAGTCAAATATATCGTCTGGTGAGTCATCTGCTGTATCGACGGCAAGCTCAATATCCGTTAGCTCCTCACTACTGACAGATTCTAATGAGGTGAGCGCACCGAGGTCATCTAGGCCGTTGGAGTTTTCTAACGAAATTTCGGGGCTGCTACCTTCATCCTCTGAGATGTTGAACAAATCATCTAGGTTTGATGCATTTTTATCAGAGGTGTCTACTAAGCTCTCGCTATTGTTGTCTCCGAGGTCTGCATCACTAAACAAATCATCAAAGTTTGATGAATCATCAGCTGTAGCAGCGCCATCGAACAACCCCTCCATTGATGTGTCAAAACTTTCAGATAGGGCTGCTTCCATTTCCGTCAGTGGCTCTGTCTGGCCAGACAGATTGCCAAATCCACTATCGACATTATTTAGACTATCGTCAGCTGTCTCGGTAGTATCGGCGTCACCAAATAGATCGGCTAGCTCATCCCCCGACTCAAAGTCATCAGAGTTGGTTTCTGTTGCCAATACATCTTCGTTGAGCAGATCTTCAAAGTCAGGAGCGATATCAATATCAAGTGATTCAGCTGGCGGACTGCCTTCATTAATCGGAATTTCTTCTTCTTGCCAGTCACTGTCAAGGGCATCACCACCTGCTTCGAATAGATCAGCCAGGCTAGTGAGTTCAGCAGCTCCAACTTCTGGGCCTGAGGGAGCTACAGCTGCATCGTTGAGAAGCTCGTCTATCGATATGCTGTCGTCACCTACTTGAGAGGGGTCAGCTAGACTGCTGTCTAAACTTAGGTCTGGTTCGAGTTCAGATAGGCTTTCTGCCATGTCTGGAATACTATCCAGCTCATGTTCTGCAAACAGATTATCTAGTTCACTGGCTGTATCGGTCACGTCTCCCTGCGCAGCCAAGGTTTGCAATCTTTCAGAAATGGTAATTTCAGGCTCGCGACCCGCTAAAACTAAATCCTGAGCTTTTTTGATTTCCTTAATGAGGACAGGAGCCAGTTTGCGATAGTCGTTGTCGCGATCGCAAACGGACCAACGAGCATGTTTGACTAAATTCATCCAGGCTGGCAAGTTAAATTGCTCACCAAACCGTTCAAATAGTCGACAACATTCCTCTATGGCTGACCGCGTGTCGTCCGTATCAGCCTGCTTAAAGCGTGCGAGCATTTCCCGCAAAGCCGCTGATACATCACTGCTGAATACCAGCTTAAGAGCACTTTCCTCAACCAGGCGAGGTGATGAAACAGTCGACACTACAGGAGTTGTTGCTTCTTCTTGTAACTCAACCGCACCGGCTTCTGTTACTAGCTGATCTAAGTGTTCTTGAAGCTGCTGAAATACCGGCTCTACAGCCGTCATGATACTCTGCTCTTTTTCTTCAGTCAGGCCAAACGGTCCCTGGAGTTGCTCTAGCAAGTCTTGCAGAGCATCAAACACCCGTAAAAACATTGACTCCAAGGGGCGATCCACTTGAATTGGAGACTCTTTCAGCAGCTTGAAATAATCTTCCATCCGGTGAGCCGTACGCTGCATGCTTTCAATACCCAGCATGGCAGCACCACCCTTGACAGAATGGGCAGCCCGGAACACCTCATTGGCCATTTCGGGATTGCCGATGGTTGCCTGAAGATTTAATAGGCCCTGCTCAATTGTATTGAGATGATCCTTGGCTTCTTCAATAAAATAGCCCAGTATACGCTGTTGTTGTTCAGGCACCATCACCCTCGTCTCCCTAGATGAAATCGAAAATCAGGCCAGTCCTTACATACGTGATAAAAGACTACTTTTTATCACCTTCTACCTTAAAACGCTCTACTGATGTCAAAAGATCTCGAGCCACACCCACCAGATTCTGCAAAGATGCTGATACCCGCTGCGATTCTTGAGAGGTCTCCTGAGCCGTTAGCTCAACTGATTGCATAACTTGGGCGACCGCTCTCGAAGTCTCAGTCTGTTCAACTGTATCGGCCGTAATTGAACGTACTAATACATCAATACGATTAGATACCTGAATAATGTCCTCCAGAGAGCGTTTGGCTTGCTCTGCCAGCTTAGTACCCTCAATTACCTGCTGTGTACCTTCTTCCATAGCAGTCATTACTCCGCTTGTCTCACCTTGAATTTGCAAGACGATCTGCTCAATTTCTTTTGACGCTTTAGCGGCTCGGTCAGCTAGCTGACGAACTTCATCCGCCACAATAGCAAAGCCTCGACCGGCTTCTCCAGCTCGAGCAGCCTCAATACTGGCGTTGAGAGCTAGTAAGTTAGTTCGAGATGCAATCTGCGAAATCAATGCCACAATTTTGGAAATTTCCTGGGAAGATTCCGCTAATCGCTTAACCTTACGAGTGGTTTCAGCCACCGTTTCACGAATTTCCAAAATACCAGCCACAGTGCGTTCTACTGCTTCACCTCCCCTGAGAGCGGTTGCTGATGCCGAGCGAGCAACCTCCTCAGCCTCGCGCGCGCTGTCGGCCACCCGCTGAATTGACTCGGTCATAACTTGAACAGAATTCAAAGTGACTGCCAATTCCTCAGCCTGGCGTAAAGCATCTGCCGAAAGACTACGGGCAAACATTTCATTGTCAGAGGAACTTTTCGTTACCTGTAGAGCCGCCTCGCTCACTTGCTGTACGATTTCTCGAAGGTTTTGAATAGTCAAATTAAAGGAATCTGCCACAGCCCCCAGCACGTCAGCTGTGACCTCTGCTTGAACCGTTAGATCACCTCGGGCAGCACCTTCTACATCGTCGAGTAGCCGAATAACCTGACGCTGCAAATCCTCTTTAGCCTGTTCCTGTTCCTGAGCTTTGCGTTGCGCCTCGCTAGTGGTGGTCAAAATTACCCGGGCCATTTGGTTAAACCCTGTGGCCAATTGCCCTAAGTCATCGCTAGAGTAAGCGGTTGCTCTAGCGTTTAAATCACCTTGAGATACCAGGTTAAATTGCTGTTGTAGATTGTCAATTGAGCGCTTAGACTGCCGGTCAACTAAGAAACCTAATCCAAGTACTGTTAAGAAGCTAGCAACTCCTGCCGCACTACCCATTGCGGCAGGATACACCCGCGCAATCAAATTTCGGTTCCCTGAAGAACTATCGTTAGGTAAACGCCCCAGAGTTACGAGGTTAACGCCTGCTACAGCAACAATTGATACAAGACCTGCTGCGGTTGCCATAATCAACCGCTTAGTGCCTAAAGATGCGTTACTGAGTGAACTGAGTGCTCCTTCATTCTGCACTTCAGGAGCCATAGCGGGCGTCTCGTCTCCTTGGGTAAAGGATGGCAGCTGATCAGCTGTTTCAATGCTAAAAATATCGTCATCGCCGATGATAGCTTGGTCATCCTCTTCCACTAAGCTAAAGCCAGATCCACCATCAGGAGATGCATCCTCCGAGAAGATACCTTCTGAAGCAGGCGGTTCTGTAAATTCAGTTGAACCTCCTTCAGACAAATCAAATTCTGGCAGACTTCCTAAATCGTCAAACTCATCAAACTCATCCAGAAAATCAATATCCCCACTCTGTTGGCTTTCTAACCCTTCTATAGTGTCAACACCTGGAAAAGTTTGTTCACCAATATCCTCATCTACCAAATCATGTCCGAGCTCATCAGGACCAATCTCAATGCCTGGCAGGGTGGATGCTTCGTCAAACTCCTGAAAATCGTCAGTAGGTATGGTGTCAGTCTGACCATCAGCCTCTGGTTCCATCATGAAGAGGGTTTTATCCTCTGGATCCTCTAGTAAATCCGATACGATTTCCGGGCTATCAATATCTGAAACACTACCTGCTTCTAAAAAGTCGTCAACGTCTGGAAAATCAGCTAACTCATCTGATGGAGAGGGTGAGGATGGAAATGCCTGCTCAAAATCGTCCTGGTCAAATTGCGATAAATTTTGAGTAGAAGACTCATTGCGGACAACACTATCAAGAGTAATATCCTCTTCTTCTGAGGATTCAATTAAACCCTCCAAGCTACTATCTGCAAATGGATCTAATAACTCTGCATTGCCTAAATCCTCACCGACCGATAGGTCGCTGATGGAAAAGGGATCATCATCGTCGTCCAGCTCTAGTGCTTGATCTCCTGAGGTGCTTTCATAGTCAGCGGTTGCGTTGAAAGGGTCAGCAATAGCTTCAGTTGCAAGGTCATAGCTGTCGTCATTGGCAATCACGTCAGGTGCCACAGCATCTGAATCGGGCTGAGGAGGCATCAATGGTTCAGTTTGAACGCCAGCTCCGTCTGTCTCCTCAAACGATAGGTCCAATCCCGCACTGAGATCATCTCCTTCTTCTCCCATATCGCCATATAGCTCTATGGAATCAAATAACCCGTCCGCAGTAATCTCTTCTATGCCATTGGCATTGGCGCTTGGTTGACCAACATCCATCTGCTCTGCGTAGGTCAAACCATTATTGGCATAATTTATAAATTCAGGGTCAGAAGTCAGATCTAGCACTGACTTGTACTGAGTACGAGCCACGTCGTATGCACTGAGGCCATAGCAGTATATGTGACCCTTGAGCAGGAGCACGTTTGGATCGCTCGGGTAGTTTTCTGCCAGTTGCTCAATAATGTCAGCAGCTTGTTCGTAACTGCCCTGCATGTATGCGCGTTCTGCTGCTTGATAAGTTTGAGCGTAATCTATGCCCGATGCCATCAGTCTTCTCCTGCCAGTCTAAACATCTCCATCTTGTCAACCCATCTAAACTAAGCTACCCATCGTGCTGAGCGCAAGATGGCAACGTGGTCTAGCAAACGCAATGAGCGGTCCTTATTGGCATCTAGTACCCATTCGCCTTTTAGAAAAGGTGCCATTGTATCGGAATAGTCACGAGACATCTTCATATGTTCCGCATCCAGCCAGTCTGTACCCACTATCTGATTAACGGCTAAGCCTAGCATAGTCCCTTGATGTTCGACAGCTACTACTGGAATTTCTGCCCTGTCAGTGTTCATAGGCTGCGGATAACCGAGGAACTGACCTAAATCAGCTACCCATATAACTCGCCCCTGCTCGTTTAAGGTACCAAGCAACAGAGGAGATACATTAGGTACAGGGGTAATCCGATCAGGAGGATTTTCAATAATCCGACGAATTCCAATAGCCGGTAGAGCAAATTCATCGTCAGCGCCTACATAGAACCGGAGATGAAGTTCACCATCAGGCGTTTCAATTTTCTGCAGTTCAGGATCTTGATCCTGTCCTACTCCGGTTTGAAAGTCTGGATTACCTACCATCGGCTCCTATTGCCTCAAAAAATCATCGGTATTAATCGCGTAGCAGCTGTTTGACTGTACCTACTAACTCAGTGGGCTGAAAGGGCTTAGCAATGTAGGCGTCTGCCCCCTGCTTCATCCCCCAATAGCGGTCAAACTCATCACCTTTAGAAGAACACAGTACAACAGGTAGATTTTGAGTAGCAGGGTCAGACTTTATCCGTCTACACACCTCGTTCCCATTCTTACGTGGGATATCGATATCCAAAACGACTAGGTCAGGCTGATCTCCCTTGATATGAGCTAATGCTTCAACACCATCACTAGCGACGGTCACTTTCAGACCATTACCCTTTAACAAGTCAATAATCATTTCTCGCTGGGCAACACTGTCTTCCACCACTAAAACCGTACTCATAACCTGAATTTTGCCGCTTAAGACCGGTTCATATCTTGATTCAACTCATTATGCCCCTCTTGGGGGAAATAGCTAATTGATTAGTATGCCCAGTAGTTAATTCTGACCCGTAATAATCGAGCAGCAAACGACTGATTTGAAAAATAGTAGCGCCTGCTGCTTGTGCCTACCAAAATACCCACTCACCTCTAATTTATTAAACTTTCATCAAAATCCTCTTGCTTGTATGGCGTTCAAATCAATTCAGTAATTTATGCGAACAATTATAAATAGAATTGCCAAAGCTACAAGCTACGTTCCATATGCTCTACGGATTATTCCAGATTTCTGGGTTGAGGGCAGCCGATATTTCTTGCTCAAGCAGGGTTTCGGGAGCCAGTCGCTTGGGGTTACCGCGACCGACATATTTTTCAACCAGGGCCAATAGCTCTGGTTCACCAAAGGGCTTAGTTAAATAGTCTGTAGCTCCAACCATCTTGGCTTTGACTCTATCAACAAAACTGTCTTTCCCAGTCAACATGACGATAGGTACCGATTGAAAGCTGGGGGCTTGTCTTAGCATGGCGCAAAGCTGATGACCCTCCAATTCAGGCATGGCTACATCGCAAAGGATCAGATCGGGTTTGAGGCTAAACAGTAAGCTCAATGCCTTTACCGGATTCGCAATCGATGTGACTTCGTAGCCATACGCATCTAGCATCATTTCTATTGCTTGTCGTACAGCCAGTGTGTCGTCGATACAGACGATGCGAGGGACAGTATTCACTGTTGTGCTGGTGCCTTCAGTTGGCGGGCTGTTGGCTGATTTAGAAGGGTGTATCAGTTGAACCTTACCTTTTTGGATGTAGGGATATAGGCTACTGGCAACGCTAAAAATGTTGCGATTAAGGTGACGTGAGATTTGAATGATAGGTGTTTTACCATTTGCCAAGGCTAGAATCGGAGGCAGGTTTGTGCCTGCTTCTAAACGATAAGTATCTGCCAGCAGTGGGCAATCGTAAAATGAACTGAGGTGCGGTTGTAACTGCAACCATCCGTGTAGCTGTCGAATCGCTTGTTTTACCAGAGGACCGATATTAAATTCAGTTAACTGTGGGCTCAGGGAGGCCCGAAAGTGAAAGGAAAATCGTCCCTGATGTAAGCTGATAACTTCAAATAAGGTTTCTTCAATCAGCCGGTAAAGAACGGAATGGGCTTGCTCAGTTGTGAGGTAACTATTCTCTAGCAACCACCAGAGTGCTCCATATTCAGGAGGTCTGAGCGGAGCTAAATTAGAAAGATTGACGGTACTCCAGTCAATGGACAGATTGAGGGACTGTAAAATACCGCGCAGCCGACTTAGCTGCTCACTGGTCCGCCCAGCATAGAGGATGCCGCCATTAGCAAAGAATACGAGCCATGAATTAGCTTGGGCCTGAGCATCGAACGATTCAATGTAAAGTTCTCCGGTTTGCTGACCAATATCAATCAGTTGAAAAATACTGCGAATATCCAGTTCGCTTAACTGGCCCTGCATAGAATTATCCTAAGGAATTGGCACTTAATAACTAGGTTGGCTACATTGATATACGACATTAGCTACAATTATTAGCATTTAATTGTGGCTACACTGGCTTAAGTGAGTCAGTTGTATAGTCACAGTAGTTTAGCCTCTGTTTATAAAGAGACATTGTTTTATGTAAATGATATGTACCAGAGCCCATTTATTGCCTATGGGTGCACGTATGAATGTACATATGAGAACATGGGCGTGTAAAAGCGTACCTGTTAACTGTGAATGCATTAATCCGTTGGGGGAGAGGCACATCTTTGGGGGCTGAGGATTCTTTATAGGCTAGTGCTTTTAATTTTGATATAGATACACTTAGTAGGAAGTTGTTTGGACTTTACGGGCGTAACCTGGCTTAAATGCAGCTTGGGTGTTGATTTTTATTCAACATTTTGATAAATACATTGCCTCGGGCTTCTATATTACTAACTAAACGAGACGTGGATATTGTGTAGGTAAGTAGCTATTGACAGTGGCTATTTGTATAGACTAAGGGGATGCCAGCGTGCGTTATTTGGCCGAAGTTCAAAGAAAAAGTGGTTTTATAGGTGGTAATCGAGCTGAGTTTAAACTCTTGGCTTGTGAGCGCTCAGAGCAAAACTGGAGTGCTGTATCTGGGGATGAGCTGGTTCCGGCTCCAGATGATGCAGGCTATAGCTCTGGTGCTCTGATATTAATTGAACTTTCTAATGGTCGTCAGGTTCAAAGGCATTATGAAGCTGGACGCCAGCTGGTCAGTATTCTTCAGAACTTTTCAAGCCTCAATAAGAAGTTTAAGACGCAAGAGGATGAGATTGAGCAATGGAAAGAATCTTTGACTTACCAGAGCCAGGCACTCAATCAGCGTGAGTTGGAGTTGGACACTCGAGAAGATGAGGTCAAGCAAGCCACAGCTGAGTTGGCTGAGTTGGAAACCCAAAAATCTGAGCTAGAAGCGTTTCGTTCTGAGCTAGAAGATCAGCGCCAGGATTATGAGCGCAAAAATACTGAGTTAGAAGGTGCATGGGCTCATCTGAATGGTGAGAAACAAAAGCTTGAGGAGCGCAGTGAAGCAGTATCGGCTCAAACAGGATTAGACCAAGGCCAAGCTCAAAAGCTGCGAGATGCGGTTGAGCGTCTGATGGCTAATGTGGTTCCGATGGAGGATCTGCGTCAGCAGCTTGGTAATACTAGAGAAGCTTTGGGAGATTATCAGAATGGTCTGCAAGAGTGGCAGCAGACGACGACTGATCACCAGGGACAGCTGCAAGCTAAGAGTGATGACGTTGATAGTTCTAGACAGTCTGTAGAGCAGCTGTATGAGTCGACTAATGCAGACCAAAAGGCTTTGACCCAGCTATGTGTTGACTTACAGCAGGCAAAAGTAGAGCTAGCCCAGAAAAAACAGCAAAATCAACTGGTATCTGAGCAGATAAATCAGCAGAGTGGTGTCTATCAGAAAGTTTATGAGCTGCTGAATACTGGCGATCAAGTCCGTCTGGGTAAAAAGATTGATTTGACCAAGCTTGAAGAAATGTCCATTGAGGATCTTGAAGCTTTGCTGTCAGGGATGGAGACAGACTTAGAAAAAATGTCTCGTTTTGTTAGCGATCAAGAGGAGGAGCTAACTTATCAGCAGCAGGCTATCGATGAGCTGAAGCAAAAGGCTGAGGCGGCCAGTGAGTATGACCGCATGCGAATTGAAGCTGACATCAGTGATGAGCAAGACCGCTACGATATGCTCAACAAGACTTTGGTGGGACAGCGCCGTAATTTGTTGGAGCGCGAAGAGGTGCTGAGTCAGCATCGAGCGGTCTTACTGCGTCGTCAGGGACAGGCTACGGTAGATAGCCCGGTTGAGAATGCAGCTGATCTGGAACCGGTATTAGAGCACATTGACCAGGTGCGCCAAGACTTAACGGCACAAGCTGCCAGCCTTGAACAGCTGATTGGTGAGCTGGAAAGTCGTTGTGAGGTTTTACAACAGCAGGTTGATGCGAAGGAAGTTGACCTCTCTAACCAGCTTTCTAACCTGCGGAAGGAAAGAGACACGTTAGAACAAACGATTAGGGATTGGGCGGGTCTGGAGCGTGCGATCGCAACCCAAAATGAATATCTCAACCCTACAGCTGAAAAAATGAATGCGGTGCAGCAAATGGTTGACGGTGTCTTTGGTACACTGGAGCGGTTCCAGGAAGTTAATGACTATCAGCTACAGGCCATTGCTGAGATGCAGCAGACGATTCAAAGCCTGTCGAGTGAACCAGCAGCTGCGTAGGCTGGTTTTGGTTATGCCCCTACCACTTTAAGATTTATGATTTGGGTAAACGAGCATATTGATCCGTCTGGCATTGTATACTCGGCCATTGCTTGCTGCGATCGCACCGCTGCTGAAGAATGCCACGCTACTTTTCAGTCTGCGTTGACGGATGAGCAAAAAGAAGCGGGCTGGGTTGCCCGATTGCGTACCGTCGATTCTTGGGAAGAGGTGCCGGTCAGTGCTCTAAAGCTCTCATAGGATGTGTTACGCTCAGCATTCATTCACATCTGAGTGAGATTATGCAAGACGATTTTATTAAGCTTAGTCAGTTTCTAAAGCTAAAAGATTTAGTTCAGTCTGGTGGAGAAGCTAAACACCTCATTCAGACCGGCCATATCATGGTCAATGATGAAGTTGAACTGCGTCGTGGCCGAAAACTCTACACAGGTGATCGAGTTACTTTCGCAGGCCAAACTTACAACGTTGAGTGAGCGACTCGACGACCGCTCGCTTTAAGATGCACATACTAAATTCCCCTGGCATGATGTTTAACATCATGCCAGGGGAATTTGAGCAACGATCGCCGCCAACAGAATTAACTATTTGCGAAGTGGCGCAGACTGTAAATGCTGTTTGTCAGCACTATGATGGTGATGGCCATTATTACTATGGTTAGAAGCGTGGTGACCATTCTTATGATTATCAGAAACCACTTGGCGTGGCTGAATTAACCCATACCCACCATGATTTCTTTCATACATCACATTAATCTGATTAGTCTCAGTATTATGAAATACATAGAAATCGTGGTCGACTAGCTGTAAGTTTTCCAAGGCTTCCTGGACTGACATGGGAGCCATCGCAAAATACTTGGTTCTAACGACCTCTTTAGGTAGCTGAGGCTGACGATTTTCTAAGAGTTCAGTGACCTCTAAATCCGTTTCCTCAGCATTGGTATTAACCTCCATTGAGCGTACAGATATGTGATCAGAGCTGCGACGCTTCTCCTTATACTTGCGCAGCTGCCGACAAATCTTATCAGCTACTAAATCAATGCTTGCGTAAAGGCTATCGCTGCTCTCTTCAGCACGTACCACAGCCCGATTCACATGTACGGTAACTTCGGCAGACTGTCGAGTCGGCATTTTTGTGCCGCCAGCCACAGATAAGCAAACATCAACCTTGTTGATCATTCGTTGAAAATGACTGACTGACTTTTCAATTTTTTGTGAAACATGCTGACGAATAGCTTCGGTGATTTCAATGTTTTTGCCTTGGATAACAAGCTTCATAAAGCTGCCTCCATTAGATAGAAGATTAAGCGATTAGTTTCACACTAGCATTTTAATTCTTGTAGATTTTTTCTCTTTAAAAACATTTTTATCCGTTGATAATTCTTTAGACTTGATGCGAAATAGTCGAACTAATATGACTCTCTTCTGGCAGCTGCATTTCTTGTATAATATTTGCTCTAGTGTCTTCTACCATTGAGTCTTGCGGGGCTGAGGCTTTTCTGTCTCGTGCTGTCTTAATCACGTTTTTTTTCAAGATTTCAGCAGTTGATATCTCTAAGTTATGAAATTAGTCAAGGTTTTTAGACTGTTTGAGATATTCAAAACTCAATAGTTTTGATAGACAATGAATTACGTATAAAGTCATACAAAATTAATGTTTTGATGGTGATTCAAGACAGAAAACTTATTGTTCAAGATATTGGATTAATTGACTACAAATTTGCCTGGCAACACCAAAAAGATATGGTTGCCGATCGTAAAAATAACCTTTACTTAGACGATGTCTTGATATTGGCTGAGCATTTACCGGTATATACCTTGGGGACTGGCTCACAATCTAGATTTGTACACTTTGATTTGGACAATCCAAGCTATAGCGTTTATCGAACAGAGCGTGGAGGCGAGGTCACGTATCATTGCCCTGGTCAATTGGTGGGGTATCCCATCGTAAATTTGCATCATCATCAAAAGGATCTGCACTGGTATCTGCGGCAGTTAGAAGACGTTTTGATTCGAACGCTCGATGATTATGGTCTGGCAGGCCAGAGAATTGATGGACTCACAGGTGTATGGGTTGATGGCTATAAATTAGCTGCCATCGGAATTAAAGTTAGTCGATGGATTACCATGCATGGCTTTGCACTTAACGTTTGCCCAGACCTATCGGGGTTTAATCAAATCACCCCCTGTGGCATTACTGATCGACCTGTTGGTTCTATGGCCCAGTTTTTACCTGGAATCACAACTACACAGGTTAAATCTACTCTTGTAAAGCATTTTGCCATCACTTTTAACCTAGCTACAGCTGCATGAGCCAAATTCAATCGCCAGATCTACACAAAAATTTAAGTGCGGCGCCCGCGCTCTTGAGTGGGAATCGCTAACAAGCTTCTACGACTCAATTGGCTTAAGTTTTCTACAACAAGCTGTGGCTGAAAGTTAGGCTTGAGACGATTAAGAAACGTCGTTTAGAATCGCAAACAGTTTTGTGGGCAAATACAATAGTTTGATAACGGACATGTTGCTTATGCCCGACCATATTGACACTGCAGTAAAGCACCTTAAAGGATTTACCCCAACTGCCGAGGTTGAGGCTGAGAAAGAAAACGGTTTTTCATCATCTGTTGAACCTGCTAGTGAGGCTTGGCCTCATGATTGGAAAAACCCTCAGCGCCTATATCAGCCTGATACTGACATTGGTTCTCTATTAGGACCATTAACGTTTCATCATGCCGATCCCCTAGCGCCTGTTCGTCCGCGTGACGAACAGGCGCTAGAAGAGTTTTTTGATGACAGCCAGCTAGATGAAATTATTGCCGATGTCCACTTCCGGCTTAAACAGCTTTGTCCAGAGCCCTGTTGGGAAGACGACCCATTCGATTTTTTGTGCAGCTATATTTATTAGCGCTAGCAGCGTTTATGGCCAACCCGCCTGCTCATGCATACAATTGAAGAACATTGAACATGAGCAAGCGGGTTGGCTGTAACTCTTGAGCTTAGAACGGGATCTCGTCGTAATCAGGCGTGGTGCTCGGCTGGCCGGCTGGTTGGTTGGTTGGTTGAGGATTGGATGCTGCCGGGCTATGGCTACCCTCAGCAATAGGAGGCGCTTCTGCCATCATCATAGATTGCAGTTCAGTAACTCGATGAAGCCTCTGAACAGTAATCTCTGCCTGCTTTTCTCGAAACCCCTCAGGTCTATCGACGGTTTTCATGGTTAGACGACCCTCGATAACAACTCGGTCACCTGGCCCGTAGCTGGCTTCTTGAATTGTCTGAGCAAGATTGCCCCAACCCACTGCCTTAAATTGAGCTGGACTATCGTCTGGGCGTAGGCCAGATACCTTAACCTTAAACTCGGCAATAGGGGTTTGATTGTCAGAGGTATAGCGCAGCTGTGGTACCTCCACAACTTCCGCCATGAGGATGCAATGGTTCATACTACTTGTTCCTCTCGAATGCCTTGTTCTTTTTCAATAAAACCCTGAACTCGCTGACGATAGTCCCGTAGATTGGTATCGACCCATTCACGGTCAGCGCTGTTAGCAAAAATATGGACAAGTGGGTCGCCAGCGTCCGGTAAAATTAACACCCAGCTATCGCGATTGCGGTCAATGACTTTAACCCCGTCAACTAGTTCGAGTGTATCAGCGGGATGGCTTTCCACAAGATAGCGCATCAGAGCCCCTTTAATGGTCCACGGACAGCGTAGCGTTTGTACGCGATGGGAAATCCGAGGCAGGTCGCCCCAAATGCGGCCAAGAGATTGCTCTTGAATAGTCAACATCTCAATTAATTTAGCGATGCAGAACATCGCATCAAAACCTGGATGCAGTTGAGGAAAGATAAAGCCCATATCGCCGCTGCCGCCCAGGACCACATTGCTGCTGGCCTGACAGGCTTCCATTAAAGCAGTGGGGTTAGCTTTGGTGCGAACTACACTGCCACCATGCCGCCGAGCAATTTGCTCAATCGCTCCAGATGTTTGCACAGGTACCACCACTGTTCCCTGAGGATTAGCTGTCAGAATCATGTGGGTCATCAGCGCTGTCAGCATTTCTCCCCGAATGGGTGAGCCGACTTCATCCATCAGTACCAGCTGTTCTCCATTGGCCGCCACCTGTACCCCAAATGTGGCCTGTAATGCCTGTACCACTTGACCTAGCTGACCCAACATCCCTTCGCGTTCATTGGTAGAAGGTGCCATCTGACTGAGACTGGCGTTGAGCACAACTGCGTCACAGCCAAACTTTCCTAACAGTCTTGGCAATACGGCTCCAGAGACCGCGTAGGCATAGTCAATAACCACCTTGGATTTGCTATGGCGAATAGAGCCCACATTTAAACGTTTTTCAAATTCGGTAGTGTAGGTATCCACTAGATTAGAGGGATACGAAACTTCACCAATTTCATGGATTTGCGATCGCCGCAGATTTTCCTTAAAGTACGAGCCTTCGATTTTCTTTTCCTTACCCTTAGGAATATCGATACCCTTTTTATCGAAAAACTCAATCAAAATCTGGTCGGCTCGATCTGGGTGGATACGTACATGAATGCCACCAGCAACGTCCAATGTGGGAAGAATCACACGAGCCACTGGAATAGCGGTAGCTTCTAAATTTTGAATGTTGATACCTACAGACATCAGTCCCGCAATCAACGAGCGGGATACCATTCGAGAGATGCTGCGCTGATCGCGTGAAACAGTGACATAGGAGCCAGGTTTAAGAATAGAACCGTAGGCAGCGCCTAGTTTGACCGCAAACTCAGGGGTGATGTCAATGTTGGCTAGACCCGTTACACCGCGCTGGCCAAATAAATTACGCTGAGCTGTGTTGCCCCAAATCAAGTTGATATTTAGCGTCGCCCCAGATTCAATCCGTTTGCTGGGCCAAACCCTGACTCCGGGACTGATTTGCGCTTCTTCACCAACGGTAGAAAGCGCCCCCACAACGGCCCCTTCTAGGACATGGGCCCGTCGATCAGCACGGGTGCCTCTAGCAATCACACAGGCTCGCAAATGGGTTTCTTCACCGATAATGGCTCCGTTCCAAATAATTGGCCGTTTGAGATCGGCGTCGGTGCCCACGGTGACATTGTCGCCAATCACTGTACCGGGTTCTAGGGTCACCCTGGCACCAATACGGCAGTTGCGGCCAATCAGGACCGGTGGCTTGATAACGGCCGTTGACTCAATGTGGGTGTTTTTACCAACGTGTACACCTGGTGAAACCTCAGGATAGGCATAATCTACAAGCACTTTGCCATCAAGCGCATCATACTGAGCTTCACGATAGGCTTCGAGGTGACCAACATCACACCAGTAGCCCTCAGCTACATAGCCATACATTGGGTCGCCCTTCTCAAGTAACAGAGGGAATAGATCTTTAGAGAAATCTTTTTCCTGATTGGGAGGTAAATAATCTAAAACCTCAGGTTCTAGAATGTAGGTGCCAGTATTGACCGTATCCGAAAAAATTTCACTGGTCGATGGCTTTTCAAGAAAGCGCTTGATGCGCCCCTCTTCATCAGTGATAACGACGCCAAATTCAATCGGATTCGGCACGCGCGTTAGTACAAGAGTCGCTTTAGACCCCTTCTCTTTGTGAAAACGAACGGCTTCTTTAAGATCAAAATCAGTAATACTGTCTCCACTGATCACCAAAAAGGTATCATCCAGCAGTTCAGCAATATTCTTAACGCAGCCAGCGGTTCCCAGCGGCTGATCTTCTTCCACCGCGTAGGTCATTTGCACACCAAAGTCTCGTCCATCTTGAAAGTAATCACGCATAACATCTGGTAGATAGTGCAGCGTAGCAATCACTTCTTTGATGTCATGTCGCTTGAGCAGATTCACAATGTGCTCTGCTATTGGACGGTTGAGCACAGGAACCATAGGCTTAGGCAGGTCACAAGTCAGGGGTCGAAGTCGGGTGCCAGAACCGCCAGCCATGAGTACTGCGCGCATAATTCCTCCTGTGGGTGTGTGAAAAATCAAACAATTGTTATGTCGGGTTAGCCGCAGATAGCCAACGACGTTACCCTTTGATATGCACCCATGCACTGTCGACATTGGGTGATGCGTCTATCGCAATTGACGACACGCAGTGTTCATTGTACTTGCTTTATTAAGCTGTCCTTCATATTCATTAAGACAGCCTTCAAAATGCTTGGCGTGCCGCCATTAAATGAATTGATGCTTGCTGTATTAATTTACTACGGTATTTGTTGAGTACTTATTGGCGGCGTATTGCAGACTAGGTTTGAGTTAATGTCTGATTGTACGACTACTGGGAGGATGAATAATGCCTACTTTGCTAGGACTGTTGCTGTTAGCTGGTTATGGTTATGGAGCTTGGAAATTTTGGACCGGGTTTAACTGTACTAACTTTAGTAGTGGTCGACTGTATCTAACGCTGCTGTGGCCTGTGTTTATTGTCAGCTCTTCCTATCGTCAGAATTTTACTAGGGCATTGAGAGGCCGCTGAAGCTATTTCTCTAAAGGTGATTGGTATTAATCGAAAGGATTTTCAAGCATGGTAGTGGGCCGACTGCAGACGGTGGCGCAAAGATTTGACCAAGAATATCGAGGTGAATCATTTGATTTACCGGATGAAATTGAAGAGATGGCCGTTTTTAGGGAATGGGTCTCTGGCAATCTAACACCGCGTATCACCAGTAAGTTTTGGGAAGTGGTGCGACCTAAGAAAAAGCAGCGCTGTTTAGATATAGGCTGTGGTTTAAGTTTTTTAATCTATCCCTGGAAAGAATGGCAAGCCACGTTTGTAGGCCAAGAGATTAGTAAGGTTGCCCAGGCTGCGCTTAATCAGCGAGGGCCTCAGCTTGATTCCAAGCTCTTTAAGGGAGTGCAGCTGGCACCAGCTCACAAATTAGATTACGAACCAGCTTCCTTTGATTTGGTAATTGCTACTGGAGTGAGCTGTTATTACCCTCTGGATTATTGGGAGCAAGTGATGGCAGCTGTAAAGCCTTGCTTAAAGCCGGGAGGCAGTTTTGTCTTTGATGTGGTTAATCCGGCACAAGAATTAGCCGAGAACTGGGCTATTTTAGAGACTTACTTAGGAGTAGATGTCGAACTAGTAGAGTTAGCTCAGTGGCGAGCGCTCATTAAACGTATGGGAGCTAAGGTTACCAAACGGGTTGAGGGTGAAGTTTTTCAGATTTACCGGGTGCAGTGGACCTAGGGTGAAAAGAGGGCCTGAAGCTAATTTAAGGAAAATACCCTTGATGGCACCGTCTGAGGTGCTATCTTGGTGTCTAAATTTTTCGTCACCAGTTTTGTTTGAAGTCTTATAGTTAACCTTAAATATTCAGTTGCCAATCGTGACTTTGACCGCTATATTGCCTTCCATTCACTTGTAGTTATCCATCTGTAATAGCTGTCCTCCTAATCCTAACTATCGATATCGTCATCGATTGTGCTTATGTCGCCTAGTCCTTCGCTACCCTTTAATTCCCTTCCCGAGGGCAGCACTCTGCCGGGCGGCACACCTGTTTTTGCGCTTAAAGAATTGGTGGCACGACTGCAGAGGGAGCAGTATAAAATTCAAGACTTACTGAGTTCTTTAGGATTTGCCCTCAGAAGTCTTAACAACATCAGTCAGTTTTTAGAGTTGATTCCGATGATTGCTAGTCGGGTCACGGATGCTACGGGCGGTGCTTTAGTCTTATTTCGTCCTAATGGACAGCTGCGATTGGAGCGGCTTTACTGTCCAGCGAGTGATACTTGCCAGACTGTACGTTACGCATTAGAGTCTGCCACACGGCAGATTACGTCTTCTCTGGCTGTTTCCTCTAGTACCAAAGGTGCAGAAGGTGAAGCAGCGCTCAGTCACCAGGCTGCCCGCAATGCTATGGTCAGGCTGGATCAGCAGCTTAATCACTTTTTAGCGCCTGACCTAAAGCTGTTCGGCACATCAATCATTGTTCAAAATGTTGAGCGTGGGCGTCTCTATGTTTTTAGCGACGATGTTGACTATGCCTGGACGGAAACTCGGCAAAAATTAGTCCGGCTGGTGGCTGATCAAACGGCCGTAGCGATTGAAAATGACGAACTTACCCTGGCCTTACGTAAGAAAGAGCGTTTAGACAGGGAATTGGAATTAGGTGCTGAAATTCAGGAGAAGCTACTGCCACGTCAATGTCCAATCATTGAGGGGGTAGATTTGGCAGCTCGCTGTCAAACGGCTCAAAAGGTTGGTGGAGATTATTATGACTTTATCCCGACCACTTACGACCAGCTTCGTAACCCTGCAACTCAGATATCCTCAGCTCAGCCCTGGAGCATTGCCATCGGCGATGTAATGGGAAAAGGGGTACCGGCTGGGTTAATTATGACGATGCTGAGGGGCATGCTGCGAGCTGAGGTGCTTAACGATCATTCTCCTGGGCAAATTTTGCAAAATCTCAACTGTGTCATGCATAACGACTTGGAGAGCTCCAACCGTTTTGTGACGCTGTTTTATGCAGAATATGACCCTAGAACTCAGCTGTTTTCTTATGGCAACGCGGCTCATAACCCGCCGTTGTTGTGGCAGTCTGCTACCAATACAATTAGTCGCCTAGATGCGGATGGCATGCTGCTGGGTTTGGATATTGATACCCGCTATCACGAAGGTCAAGTGCAGCTTTATCCGGGTGATGTGGTGATTTTTTATACGGATGGTTTTACAGATGCTGCTAATATTCGCGGTGAACGCTTCGATGAAGATAATTTGATTAAGGCGGTCTGCTGGGCGTGTCACAATTTGGACAACTCACAAGAGATTTTGGAGTATTTGTTTAATTTACTGCGTCACTTTATTGGTCCTGATCGCTCAAAGGACGACGATACAACACTTGTGGTAATGAAGGTGACCCAGCCTGCAGAGTTTCGGCAATTGTCTGCAATTGAAGACTAAAGGCGATATCTGACATTTTCAAATGTAGAGGTGTTCCATGGAACACCTCTACATTTGGTATGACGCTTGATGTTATTGGAGTGTAGTGCAATGATCGGTTTGCCTAAATAGTTGTCTACCAATTTTTAGCGAGCCCTATGAAAATCGATGCGTATCCTCTTTTAACTAGTGATTTGGCGATGTCTGCGCTGCCAGAGTCTGCCGTTTTAGGTCAGTCAGGGACTGTCGTCACCACACCTATTATTGCCCAGCAGTTTGAGGATACCTTTTTTGATCGCTCAGGCGATATTATTGGTGATTTTGTTGAGTCTGGGCAGCTATGGGCGTTGCTGCTGGGTGTGGTGCTGGGCTATGTCATTCGGGGTATTACGGCCTACTAGACTGCTCTGGCTTAATTTAAGTTGGTTTAATTTACACACTATCTGTTTGTAGGAGTTTTTACGATTTGAGTACATCATCCACCCCCTGGAGCCAACGATTTGAGACCGGGTTACATCCCATCATTGCTGAATTTAATGCCAGTATTGGGTTTGATATTGCCTTGGTTGAATATGATCTAACTGGCTCCCAGGCCCACGCTAAAATGCTGGCTAAAGTTGGCATTATTTCGGACGCTGAAGGCCAACGGCTGGTGGATGGTCTAGAAAAAATTCGTCAGGAATATCGCCAGGGGAATTTTATCCCCGGCGTTGATCAAGAAGATGTGCACTTTGCGGTGGAGCGACGGTTAACTGAACTGTTGGGACCTCTGGGTAAAAAACTTCACACGGGGCGCTCTCGCAACGATCAGGTGGGGACAGATATTCGTCTATATTTGCGATCGCAAATCCACACCATTCGCACCCTACTGAGGGATTTTCAAAAAGCACTGTTGGCCCATGCCGCCGTCCATGTAGAAACCTTGATTCCTGGCTATACCCATCTGCAGCGCGCCCAGCCCCTGAGTTTAGCCCATCATCTGCTGGCTTATTTTGAGATGGCCCAGCGTGACTATGAGCGTCTCGGAGATGTAGTCAAGCGAGTTAATGCTTCTCCCCTTGGCGCTGGAGCCCTTGCTGGAACTACGTTCCCTATTGATCGCCAATATACGGCAGACCAGCTAGGGTTTGAGCGCATTTATGCCAACAGTTTAGATGCCGTCAGCGACCGAGATTTTGCCATCGAGTTTGCCAGCGCCGCCAGCTTGATAATGGTGCATTTGTCGCGTCTGGCAGAGGAAGTAATTTTTTGGGCCTCAGAAGAATTTCGGTTTGTGACACTGACCGACAGCTGTTCCACCGGGTCGAGCATTATGCCCCAAAAGAAAAATCCAGACGTCCCTGAACTGGTGAGGGGCAAGACCGGTCGAGTGTTTGGCCACCTGCAGGGACTGTTGACCATGATGAAAGGACTGCCCCTGGCCTATAACAAAGACCTGCAAGAAGACAAAGAAGCCCTATTTGACACTGTTAAAACTGTTCAAGTTTGTCTGCAGTCGATGACAATTTTGCTGCAGCAGGGAGTAGAATTTCGACCGCAGCGATTGGCTGAAGCGGTTTCCAGCGATCTCTCCAACGCAACAGATGTGGCTGACTATCTGGCTGTAAAGGGAGTACCCTTTCGCGATGCCTACAATCTGGTGGGCCCTGTGGTCACAACCTCGTTAGCGGCTGGCAAACTGCTTAAAGACCTAACGCTGGAAGAGTGGCAAGCGATTCACCCTGCGTTTGAGGATGATATCTACGACGCGATCTCACCTCAGCAGGTTGTTGCTGCCCGCAACAGCCTGGGCGGTACCGGATTTGAGCAAGTTAGGCAGGCCCTAGCAGTGGCCCTAGCCATGGTGGCTTAGGCCGTGGGTTCAAGGCATGATTAACACTTGAGCCTGGGTTAGGTAAGGGCGGCAACAGCAGACTATGGTTAGCGCTGCCCACCCTGCTTTACCGATACCGAGAATCATCCCAGTCGTAGGTTGAGGCCGATGGAGGTGACGGCGTCTGATATTCATAGTTACGCTTGGGATGCCATGAGGTTTCACCATAGGTACCCGGTCGCCAAACATTACCATGGTGCTCAGAATGATGGTGATTAGCACCAGAATGTTCAGTTGTGTAGGCTGCTGCGTAAGCTTCTGAAGCACTGCGCTCATCGATTTTAGTGCCCCGTTTAGCCGCGCCAGCCCGCTGACATTTTCGCAATAACGACTCCCAAGTCAAATTAGGCTGACCTAATGCTGCTCGAAACTGTTCTAATAGAGCGGCATGGGCTCCGGCATCTATGGACTGACGAACCAGTGGACGAGAGGCCCGCAACGGATCTACTTGAACGGCCGCAATTGCCTGCCTCACAGCGTTATTAATATCTTTACGCAGTTCGTATTTGGCTTTTTGATACTGAGCTTGCCAACCTTTCTCACTGACTGCATAGAGAGAGGGCAACCGATTTAGAGCATAGGTTTCTACCTCAATCGGTTTGACATACTTAAGAACTCGGGCTGGTAGCTGACGTAGATGCTGTTCTACCTCTTCTGCTACCAACAGTTCCATGACGTTAATGTATTCCCGATGGGGTGGTGCTTTTACATCAACCATGGCATTCGTCACCTACTTAACAACAATCCCGGCATAAAGCCTTATCAGTTAGGCCAGTTGGACCTATGTAATGCTGAAGCTGATTTCAACTTCGACACTTGGTTTGGTGACACATATGAAAAGTGACACTCAGGAAACGCTCCATATGTAAACGACATACGTTTGTATAAAACAAACAAACCATTTACGCAGGAATAGATCCAATCCACACCATGATTTTCCGGATCACTGTTCGCAAATGGGGACAATTGTTAACTAAAACCCTTATATCGTCCCTTGGTGATCGCAACTACGAAGCCTTATACAGGGGGTGTAACACCCTACCAGTATAGCTATTGACTTGACAAGTCACGATGCAATTTGTGAATAGCTAAATTTCTTATAGAAATCCAGAAAAATAATATACAAATGACGATTTAGTCAGTCGATAGATTGACATTCAATCTATGTACCTAAAAATAGGTTAGCGTTTATTTTTGAAAATCATCATTGCTTAAATTAAGTACATAGATTAATTCAATGAATGTCTGGGATCGTTCAGTAGCGATGTCTAGACATATTAAGGGGTTGGCAATTGAGGCAGAGACCAGAGTCAATCAGTTATCTGTAGGCTTTTTACTTCTTCAGAGAAATAGGCTCTGTAAATCGAACCTCGTAGTGAGACGGCTGTCGTCTTTTTAGTCAATTCATTTAGCAGAATTTTCTAGCTGATTTAGATCAACGGACTAATAGCTCATCAGGCTTAATTTTGAGCCGGCTAGAGATAGCTCGTGGATAAATTTGCGGGTCTCTAGATAGACATTAACGATCTAGAACCTACTAATAATGAAAAAGCCGTCAAAACCGTTTGGAGCTAGGCTCCGTTCCCCATCTATATTTGTATAGTCATATGTACAAATATAGATGGGGATCCTGATGTCATTCCCCATGCAAGCTAGATGCTTTTGGGTCTAGAGGGTGTTAATGCAGACTGCTCTGGGTTAGAAAGTCGAATGATAGTATCCATAGCCTGTGGGAGAAAACGATGAAACCAGAGAGCCATGTGGCTTTGCCAGCCAACGGGGATTTCTGAACTGTGCGATTTTAGGCCAGTCGTCAGCCCTTGGGCAACTTGTTCGGTGGTGAGAGGGAGTACCCAGCGAAACACATTGAACTCTTTGACCATGTCGGTGTCTGTTAATGATGGCAACAGGGTGACTACTCGGACATTGTGGGGAGCTAGCTCATGACGTAGTGCTTGGGTAAAGCCAACGACCGCAAATTTAGTCGCTGAATAGGTCGCCATTGTTGGGGCAGCTACTTTACCCATAAGGCTTGAAACATTAACAATGGTGCCGTGGTGACGAGAGGCCATACGGCGCCCCACTAACCAGGTGACAGTATACAGCCCCATAAGATTAGTCGATAGCTCAGCCTGAGCCTGAGTGAGAGACGTTTTGAGAAAATTAGATTGGTAAGCAATGCCAGCACAGTTAATCAGTAGATCAAAGGGACCGTAGTCTTTCCAGGCTTGGGCGACAACAATATTGACGGCAGCTGACTCGGTTAGATCAACAGAAAGGGGGATGGCCTGTGCTCCATACTTACGTATTTCTGTTGCGACTTCTCGCAGTTTCTGCAGATTGCGGGCAATGAGCAAAATATAGCTAGCCCCTTGTTTAGCTAGTTCAATTGCGATCGCACGACCAATACCACGCGAGGCTCCCGTTACCAGAGCCGTTTTTCCTTGTATATTCATACTTACAAAATCTCCAAGATTGTCTGGCCCTGTGCCGTACTATGAGGCAGTCAGAAACCAGAGCTATAGTGATATCTAAATGCTGTGAATACTGGGATGTAGAGGAATTTGTCTATCTTTGCTAAACCCCATTAGCTATAAAGAGTTGCTGATTGTTGGAACAACAAGTCAATTTTTGAACTATTGAGATGTTTCTGTTACAACAGTCACAGTTATTCTCCAAATCAGCGACGGAACAAATGAATCGCAAACTTAGCGTATTTGGGCCTAGAACCGTTTTTCACCGCAGAAGAAACCACAGGTTCTACATAGGCCCGGTTTGGAATATGTGATACCTAGGTGATCATTTCAAACGGCATCACAAATAATTCATGGGTCACACCTTAGCAATTAGAAACAATAGCTGCAACATTTATTTAACAAGAGCATGACATTCCAGGGAAAGTATCGTGTTCTTTGTGGTCAAGTTCCTTGCTACACAAAGAATTGAAGAATTTTCGGGCATTGGAAAATTTATGCAGAGACAGAGTGTTTCCCGTCACTTCAATTAAGTGTCTCACGATACCGTAGGCTGAGATAAAATCGTTGAAGCTCAATTCCTTCAAGGATTCTAGCTATTATCTAAAATCTCCCATGTAATAACGATGAAAGTATCAGCTGAGGGGCAATACCCCCAGTGCTGGGAGGTAAGTGAAAGAACGGATATGCAACCAATGCATGCAGACGGTTTGAGAGAGCACGATTTGTAATCAGAATAGAGAAGAGTATGCGAAACCAAAATGTGTGATGGAGATCATTGATGACTCATGGAACAGACCTCAATCTTGTCAGACCATAAGAGATAACAGACTGGTCAGAGTTGGTAGCCATTATCACCAATCTCCATGGGTCACGATCATGACAATTCTCCAAGAAAATGACATGGGTCAGGTTCTATCGTTATCCTATGAAGGATTTCCGTTTCGTACTTCCTGGTTGACACATGTCGCTTAATTCTGGTGATTCCTTTGTATCCCAATGCTCTGAGGTGATTGAAAACCTGGTTCAGGCTACTCTAAAAGGCAAAATTAGTTCCAAGGCTCAGGTGTATCGTCAGCTAGAAGATGGTTTACCCGTAGGAAGTGGGGAAATCTTTGAGCGCTGTTTGGCCGAGCGTATGCAGACAGCGGAGCAGGATGAGTCATCAAAAGGTCCGCGGATTGTCCGAGCCTTAAAGGTAGTTCAGGGAGAATGGAGCAAGTTACAAAAAACACGTCAAAGCCAGGAAAAAATATCGACAGTAACCGCCCAAATCTCTTCAGCCGATGGAGAAGATCAGCTAGACACATTATTAACACTGTTAGATCCTAATCAGTCCCAGCCGCCAACTCGCGAACAGCTAAAACAGTTGGCAAAATCTCTAGAAGCTGAAAGTAATGAGACTTTGGGTAAAGGAATTACCTCCGGATTGGCCGCTTTTCAGAACTTGGAAGGAGAGTTGGTAAGTTGGATGTATGAAGCGGGGGGCAGAGATATTGGCTTTGGCTCAGACAAACGCCGGGGACCCTGGCAACATTGGGCAAAACGGGTGGATCATCCTGTCCCGCAGCAGCTGTTTGACGTGCTGGCTCAAGGAGAGTCAGTAATTGATTTAGCACAGGGTTGGAGCCGGTTGGACGAGAGTAGCTGGGTACAGCTAGCGATTTTGTTGCATTTTCTAAAACAAGGCTTAGTGAAGTGGTTTGATCAACAACCTTACAATGTGAAACTTGGTAAAAAACTCTCCTATTCTACCTTTTTGATTTTTGCCAGCATTGAAGCTAGCTTAGCCCAGGGGTTTCAGAGTAGTCGACCCCACCTGAGTCGAGGGTCGTTTCAGCTGATGCGACAAAGTCTTCGCAGCTTTGCCCAGCGAGATGATTTTCCGCTATATGGAGGAGTCTTTGCGGCCTTTGATGGAGGGTATCTGCAAGATACGCTGGATTACTTTAGTGAACCGCTGAAGCAGGTGCCGGGTACCCAGGAGAAGGCACGCTTACTGACCTTGTTGGGATATTCTCAACGGACATTAGGGCGGTACGATGCGGCGTTAGCGTTTCATCAGGAGGCGTTAGAGATTGCCACAGCTGCAGAGGATCAGAGCTGTGTGATTGCTAGCTTTAACCATCTGGCGCGGGTACACGTGCTACAGAAAAACTATGGAGAAGCCAAGAATTTTAGTCAGCGGGCGTTGATTATGGCGCGTCAGCAGGGGGATGCGCTGGGAGAAGCCAATGCTCTGGTGAACTATGGCTACAGTGAGGTGTTTGCTGCTCGGGCAATTGATACACCAGATCTGTCGGTGTATGAACAGGCGATTGGCTATTTAGAGCGGGGGCGAGATTTAGCAGAAACGCTAGGAGATTTTCAAAGTAAAGCGCTGGCTTACAACAGTATGGGTATTGCCTATAGTATTTCGGGGCAGTCGGGGTTAGCGATCGCAACGTTGACCCAGGCGTTACCCTTGACCCAGGCGGCCGGAAATGTGTATTTGCAAGGATTAACCTGTACATATTTAGCAGAAGCCCAGCGGACATTAGGGGACCGACCAGCGTCAGTGCTGTATGGGGCATTGGGAATGTATTTATTGCACCAGATTGGCTCGTCGGAATGGCGGCAGGGAGCGGGGTTATTGCGAGTGTTAAAAGGAGAGTTGGGAGACGAGGAGTTTGAGCAGGTCTTACAAAGTCAGCGGCGGCAGGTGATTCAGTGGATTGGGGTGGATGGGTTTGATTATTTGGGGACGTTACTAGCGGAATATTGAGGGTTGTTGCAGGTGGTTATTTTGTAGGGGCGCACCGATGTGTGCCCGATGCAGGGTATTAGCGATTTGGCATACATTTCGGAGGGCGCACCGCCGTACGCCCCTACAGTTATGAACATGATTGCCGTATACCGATTGTCGAATAAACGGTTGGCCAATGATGTAGGTTATCGAGGGCATCCCTTATGGATGCCCTCGATAACCTAGTTTTGCGGTTCTGCTATCTGCACCTTAGCTGGCCCGCGTTTCCAGAATTTTGAATGTTGTCTTACGCTGTATACACTTTACTGAGACCTAGTTTTGCCAACCCTTTACGGTAAGCAATAGACGTTTTATCAGCCTCAATGTGACATTCAGTGCGTAGATCTAGGGGCAAATCTTCTGGATACTGAGCTTCCACCACTTCTTGATCTTCGGTAAAAATTTGACGATTAAATTCGTAAACGGGTTCCAAGGGCTGATCTCGGTCAAAATTACGACATAGGGGTGAAAATAACCGAGTCTTACGGGCCGATATGGGAGATGGAGCATTTAGAATGCAGAGTCGACCACCCTCAGGAAAATAAACCCGTAAAATGGCTGCGAAGGGTAAGAACACATCAAAGACCCGCAGCCATTGAAAATCTTTTGGTGCCCGATGCTGTAACCCTTTAGGGAAATTGCTGACGGTGCTTGTATATTCAGCTCGTAACCCGTGGGCTGTCGGTATGACCGTGTAAGGAGGCACCTCTGGTTTATTGCGATCAGCAAAGGCTTCGTGGTGGACCCAAGCAAAGTGGGCTACATCCAAAAAGCCTTCCATTTGACGGCCCACTGCCGCATTGATATCGATGCTACTGGGCAAAATGGGCTGATAGTCTGAGCTATCCCATTCCGGTAGGTGGGGCAGGTTAGCATCACTGCCGTCGCCAGCCAGGGTAGTCCAGATCAGACCAAACGCCTCGCGCACAGGATAGGTTTTGAGACAGAGCCGAGCAGGAATGCTGGCCTGGGGATTAGCCGGAATCAGCGTGCAGGCTCCGTTCGCGTCGTAGTGAAAGCCGTGATATTTGCAGATTAGCTGATCATTATTGATGTGCCCCATACTCATGGGCACCCCGCGATGGAGACAAAGGTCATTGGCGACAGAAACTCCTCGGCTCGTCCGCCAAATGACCAGGCGCCGGTCTAGTAGAGTTGCAGCTATGGGGCGGTCAGTGACGTCATGGCTAAAGGCAACGGGAAACCAAAAAGGTGAGATCGCATCCCAATCCCCAGTTGAAAATGTACAATCTCTCGGGTAAAGCCCTGAAGATTTACTTACCTCAATAGAAACCATAACTATCTTGTCCCGCTAAAACTCTGCTGAGAAGAAATCATTTGACAGCCATAGTGTCTAACCGCAACGGCTGTGTCTGTGACCGTTTTAACGATTTTTGACTAGGTGCCAGGTGCGATTAGGCTCACGCTATCGCCCATTCCATCGATTCGTCCAGACCCTTATACATAAACTGCATTACAATCCTTTTAGCCTTTCAATCGAATTCATAAGGTAAAGGTATCGTTACAGCTGGTTACATTTCTTAAGAAAGGGTCCATAATGTAGCTGACCACCCAATTATGGTTTCGTCTGTTGCGACCATTAAAATCGCTCACTGAACAGGAATGACATCCTTCGTGCTAGGCAATTTACCATTTCCAGGACAGAGCGGCGACCAAGTAGTCAGCAAGGCAGTTGGCACTGCCATTGCAGCTCTGTTTAAGCGTACGGGCAAGCTTGAAGCAACCGTACGGGCTGAGCCTGTAGCCAAACTGCTTCAGGGAAGCATTGATGGCTTTGACTTTGTGGGCCACGGCATGCTCATGTACAACGGTCTTCGCATCAAGGCCATGGAGCTGTTCGTTCAAGCCGTTTCAATCGATTTTGGTGCCGTCTTTAGGGGGCAGGTACGTATCAAGCAGCCTACCCAGGCAGCCATGCGTGTTGTGCTCACTGAGGAAGATCTGACAACTTCTTTCAACACACCGTTTGTGGTTGAGAAGCTTCAGCGTATGGAGTTTGAAGGTCAACCGCTGCATTTTAGCAATACTGAAATGCTCTTAAACGATGACCGCACCGTTAGCTTGACCAGTCAGGTACGCATCGGCAGCAGCTCAGGTGCACCTCAGTTCATATCGTTAACTGCTGGTATTGAAGTACATGACCGCACTAAGCTGGCATTTGTAGATGTATCGTGTGGCGGTACGGATAAAGACATTGCCCTTGGTGAAGCTATTATTGACCACGTTAACGCGCTGTTAGATTTAGATTCGTTTGCCCTAGATGGCACCCAGCTACGTATTGACAAGATACGGATGCGTAATAAGGAATTAGTTTTTTATGGGGTTGCTCATATTAATCAGTTTCCTAGCAAAAAGTAGTTCAAGCTTTTGTTATAGACCTGCATCATCTCAAGTAAGCTCTAAGTCAATGGCGCTGGTAGTTCCAAACTACCAGCGCCATTGACTTAGAGCTTAAACAATTACCCCTAGCAACAGGCACAGGCTAACCCGCCCCAAAAGTGGGATACACTTCCCACCATATTTAGAGAAGATGGGGTGGAATTAACCTGTCTTTGGAATTGCTGCTGCGATAGTGCAAGCGCTGATTTGTCAATTTGCATCTCTGATAGCCCCGTGGAAACGATGCCTGAGTCATTGTGATACCCACCGTAATAGTTGACCGGTGACCAGTTAGGACTAATGGGCAGGGGCGGCGGCAAAAAGTTACTAAATTCGGCTGAGCCATAGACTGGCTTACCATCCACAATCGTTAAAACAGATTCTAGATGCTTAATGCGCTCCTCAGGTATAGAGAAGTAGTCTTCTGAGAGCACGGCCAAATCAGCGAGCTGACCGGGTACAATGGCTCCTTTATTACCTTCTTCATTGGAGAACCATGCGGCCGCAGCGGTGTATAGCCTGAGCGCTGTCATCCGATCCAGGCTGTTGTCTTCCGTGTATAGTGTGGTGCCGCCGACAGTTTTGCCAGACACCAACCAGTACAGCCCCACCCAGGGATTATAGCTAGCGACACGGGTGCCGTCAGTGCCAGCGCCTAGGGGCACATCTGCCGCCAGAATTTTTTTGACCGGAGGGGTGTGTTTGGCGGCCTCAAAGCCGTAGCGTTCTACAAAGTACTCACCCTGGTAAGCCATACGGTGTTGTATGGCGATACCACCCCCTAAGGCTTTAACGCGTTCGATGTTGCGATCGCTAATGGTTTCAGCATGGTCCAAAATCCAGTGCATACCGTCAAACGGCACCTCTCGATTGACCTGCTCAAAGATATCTAAAAACCGAGTGATCGATTCATCGTAGGTAGCGTGAAGCCGGAAGGGCCAGTTGTTTTCTGCCAATAGCTGAATCACCTCGGTTAATTGGCCTTCCATATCTGTCATCAGGTCAGGACGCGGCTCGGTAAAGTCTTCAAAGTCAGCAGCAGAGAACACAAGCATTTCCCCTGCACCGTTGAGCCGATAGAAATCATCCCCCTGTCCAGGGTTGGCAATGTCAATCCAGCGCTCAAAGTCTTCTTTCTCTGCGCCAGGGTTCTGTGTAAACAGGTTGTAAGCGACTCGTACTGTCATCAAGCCCTCATCGTGAAGCCTTTGCATGATTTGATAGTCATTGGGATAGTTTTGGCCGCCCCCTCCGGCATCGATCACGCCAGTGATACCTAAGCGATTCATTTCACGCATGTAGTGGCGAGAAGAGTTTAGCTGATCGTCGAGACCGAGTATGGGGCCTTGTGCGATCGCAGCATAGAGGAGTGTCGCGTTAGGCTTGGCAATTAGCATACCGGTCGGATTACCCCGGCTGTCTTTTTCAATCACAGACCCCACTGGAGGAACAGTGTTGCGATCAATTCCTAACGCTCTAAGGGCCGCCCGATTGAGTAATGCCCGATTGTACAAATTGAGGATAAAAACAGGCACATCTTGAGAGACCGCATTAATCTCGGCTAGCGTGGGCATGCGACGTTCAGCAAACTGAAACTCACTCCAGCCGCCGATTACTCTCACCCACTGAGGTGCAGGAGTCCTAATCGCCTGTTCTTTTAGCATACGCAGGGCATCGGCAAGAGACGGTACCCCATCCCACCGCAGCTCCATATTGTAGTTTAGTCCCCCGCGAATCAGGTGGGTGTGGGTGTCATTTAAGCCCGGGATGGCAGTACGGCCATTGAGATCAATCAGTTCAGTTTGCTCTCCTCTGTAGGCCATAATCTCTCTCTCCGAACCGACTGCCAGAAAGCGATTGTCTCTAATGGCAACAGCTTCTGCAAAGGACTGTCGGCCATTTTGGGTGGCAATGCGACCATTGTGCAGAATCAGGCTGGCTATGGCATCAGACGGATCTTGAGCCCAGGCTCTACTTTTATTGAGGAGAGCTGTGGAGAAACCGGTGGCTAATGCCCACTTCAGAAACCCTCTTCTGTCAAAACCTTGAAATTTACTCATGATGATCTCCGTTGACCTAAAAAACGCGTGAGTGAATTTTGCTCAGTCAGTTCGTTATCCTTTGCATGACAGAACAACTTACAAGGATTAGTGGGACCTGTTATTTGCCTGCGCGCGCCAGGTAGCTCATCATTAATCCACGATAAAGCGGGATATGGTTGGATAGCAGATTGCCCAGACCCTCCATGTCGTTGCGCCAATCGCGGTGAAGTTCACACGCAACCGCAAACCAGTTGATCAACTGCACGCCAGCAGCACTCATCCGTTCCCACGCAGCTGCCCGAACACCCTCATCGAATGTGCCAGAGGCATCGGTAACAACAAATACGTCAAAGCCTGCTTCGATCGCTGACAGCGCCACAAAAGCCACACACACATCGGTAACTACACCGGCAACAATCAGCTGCGTTTTGCCAGTTGCTTTTACAGCAGCTACAAAATCCTCGTTGTCCCAGGCATTAATTTGTCCAGGACGAGCAATGTATGGTGCCTCAGGAAAGGCTTCCTTGAGCTCTGACACCAGGGGGCCATTAGGGCCTTCTTCCATACTGGTGGTCAGAATGGTGGGCAGGTTGAAAAACTTCGCAACATTGGCTAGGGCAAGCACATTATTCTTAAACTCATTGGGGGGATAATCCTGCACAAGAGAGACCAATCCAGCCTGATGGTCTACCATCAGTACAGCAGCATTGTCCTTGTTTAAGCGATTGTATTTATATGATGTAGCCATTTGATTTCCCTTTTCAATACCCTTTTAAGAGCCAAACAAAATAGGCTCCAAACTGAGGTAAGTAATGCCTTCTATTTGGTTATGCGTAATTTAGCCAATCTCTAGAGAGAGAATCTTTTCTATTCTTGCGATCCTTTCATTCATTTTCGGAATTTCTCAAGTGCCTGGTCTTGGCGATGCGGCGACTGCTCACATGTATACAAAGGTTTCACATTCAATAGATCCACTGGCTATTAGAATCTCACTGTAATGTTGACAAATGAAAACAGGAATATATTGGGTTTAGTAAAAACTGGGCTCTTCGGGATTAATTATGCTTTTTGAGAATTAAAAATGCCAGCAAATGAGG
>ERZ1740070.86-NODE-86-length-68083-cov-15.971982_pt1 | contig 68083 bp, 58 predicted proteins | sample MGYA00581734_ERZ1740070 | MGnify/ENA primary metagenome ERZ1740070 (study PRJEB43018, sample SAMN04849744) | marine metagenome | isolation source: floating plastic debris | place: Pacific Ocean | collected 2008-09-01 | study: EMG produced TPA metagenomics assembly... | reverse complement strand
TAAGTTACTAATTTGTTCATTTTTAAACTGTCCGATTTTCTGGTAAGGCTACCGTGTCAGAGCAAAATTGGCCGGAACTTCTCAATCTTGGATCGCATCGATTGTTCTAGTATTGAACCTTGCTAAATGGGCAAGGTCAATACCCTATTGCCTCTCCATTCTTATTGGTTTCTCAAAAGGTGCAAGACAAATATGTGTCAGGTTCATTACCTTCTTGGTGCAGAATAGAACTATTAATGTCCTAGAGAAAAAATTACCACTGGTTTTAGGCTACTAAGGGCGATTTTTTCGTGATCAGGTGAAAGTGTTTCTCAGCAGAGCCTAATTATAATACTAAAAGATTAGGCAATCAAGTTACTGTGTATAGCTATGAATACTTACATACGGAAAGTCTAATATTTGATCAACCGATTAACAAAATTCAAAAGGGATGTCCTATTTCCACTAAACAGAATCACCTTGTTAAGGTGAGAATCATTTAGTTTAAATTTAAGATTGATTGAATTTCAGAACTGCTGAGCTCTCTTGAAAAGAAAGCAACTTCATCCATGAGTCCATCAAAAGATTTTTCTATACAAACATTACCATTACTGGAAAGCATATTTCCAATTCCTAGATGCGAATCTGTATCAACTATTTCTTGTGGAACGTCACCAGCTAACTGAATAATGTTTGTTGAGGATTCCAAACCATTAATGAGAATGCGAACCCTATCTTTTCCATTATTTGTATTTAAGGTACCATTATAGCTTATATATAGATGGCTCCATTCATTAGTCTCAATAAGTTCCTGAGAATTAACCCATCTAAATGGTCTGTCATTTCCGGTTCCATCTTCCTCATAATAGATTACTCTGACTGCTCCTGTAGATGTTAGATCTAAAAGAAATTCTTGATGGAATTCATTGCAGCCGAATGTACTTGTTTGTTGTGATAGTTTGGAAATTATAGCTCTGTTAATTCCATTAGCCGTAGTAAATGATCTCGGGTTGATCCATATGGAAATAGAGAATGAATTATTGTTGCCTACAAAGAAATTTTTATTACCAATATCTATGAATGACCCGTCATTGATAAAATCTAAGGCCTGGTTTTCGATCTCAAACTGATTGACAGAATTTTCTGTCCCATTTGTAATACCTTGTTCACCACCGACTAGATCGTTGACATTACCATTTAATGGGTAATAAGCTACTAAACCGGTTAGGTCCGTCATTTCAAATACGTCGGTGATATTAACACTAATGCTTCCTGAATTAGTGACATTGTTAGCAGACACTTCAACATCGGCACTTATGCTTTTTAGGGCTTCAAAATTGAATGCAGAGGAGTCATTTATAAACACTTGCCCCGTTTAACTATCAATTCTGATCGCATTTTGTATTGTTTGCTCAGTGATTCTAAAACTAAGTATTGAATTATCATTTGTTTCTGCCAGTAAGTTGCCTAGAAATAACCCATTTGGTGAATTCTCAGCAACGGAAGCTACCATATCTGTGACTGAGATTACTGTAGGTTCAGACTCATCATCGTTGCAACTATCAAATAAAAACATAATAAGACCCAGACAAAATGAACTCAAAAATTTAAGGCAAAACTTTATACTTACTTTCATAATCAAAATATATTAAAAGGCAAAATTATAATTTGAAAAGCTGAAAGAACAGTTTTTGTTAAAATTTCTATTAAGAAAATTAAAAGTCAGTCTTACTGTATAATTAATTGTCATCCCTCAAAATTCGAATGACATTTTTGTCAATAAGATCATTAATATCAGGCGAAATCTTAAAGGCATAAATAATGGACCAATAGCCTGATGTTAATAATGCCGAGGTCATCAATATGCTCAATACTTTGTTATCTACTTCGGGTAAAACTAGTGGCAAGAAGAAGAATACCGCACTTATAAGCAGTAGTAGCACCATTTTCCAATTGAAAGGTTGAAATCTATATTTATTCAACAGGAATATAAATCGGAAGATGTTAACGCTGGCTAAAGCGATGAGAGAAGCGAGAGCTGCGCCATTTATTCCATAAATTGGAATGAGTAAGGCGTTCAATGTTATGACTACTATAATGAGTGCAGCCATAAAATATGTGGTATAACGAAAAAATTTTGAGGTAGCTAGGATTTCATTATTGACACCAAAGGCCATATCAACTACATGACCTAACCCAATAAGCAGCATAACATATTTGCCAGCCGCATATTCTTCTGGTAAAAAAGAAAACACCGCATCAATATTAAGCCATACTCCAAGTAGTAAATAAAACCCTACCGTGCCTAAATTAATACAGCTTTTCTGATAGATATCTGCGATTGTTTTTATATCACCTTCATTCCATGCGTTAGAAATTAAAACAGATGAGATCCTTCTTATACCCATGGCTGGTAATTTTACAAAAGCTCCGAATAAGAAGGCTATCGAATAGATGGCGGTGCTTTCTAGTCCTAATGAATTACTTACCATCACACGATCCACTTCCATTACGATTTGGACTCCAAAAGCATTCAGCACTCCGTACGCGGCAAGCGAGAGCACATGGCTTTTGAAGGGTTTAAAGTCAATGATTGCCTGTCTAACATTTCCGATTCTAATTCCCTTTAACCACAGGTAGAGTTGACTAATAACGCCTGGAAAGCTTAAAGCCAATACATAAAGGAAGAAGAGCAGATCAAAAGACTTATCGCTACTTATATAGTAGTAAGTAAGTGCCACCAGTATAATTACTTTTACCACTAAACTTTCCAAAACAGTACCTAAAACTGTATTTTTCGTCATTCTAATGAGACTATCATTATTTCTGAAGAGTACCCTGAACGCACATATAATAATGAACCCAATGGAAAAATAGGTATATTCTGAAGCTTCGTTTTCTTCCTTTAAAAAGGAGTCTTGACCCACTAAATACGTGACTATTGCCAGGGCTATTCCTAAGAAAGTAGCAAGCAGCACCAAAGTATAAAGTCCATTTATGCCTTTTTGAGAGTATTTAGGATAAACATTGAGTATAACAAGAGAAAGACCGAGGGCAAATAGTCCTGAAAAAATACTACTCAAAGAGCCCAGGAATGATAATAAGCCAACTTGTTCTGTAGTTAGAACGAGTGGCATTAATATAGCATTAACCAAAAAGCCAATAAGTACTCCAATCGTGGAATAAAAAGTGGCCTGCAATCCCTGCTTTTTAATTATGCCCAAATGCCTGAGTTAGTTTGTGAACAGCTATATAAAGAGCCTAACAAGAATACAAAAGATCGATTATTAGAAAAAACTGCTTGGCGGTTAGCTAAGTCGAATTTTTAGCTCGTTTCGTCGTCTTTCTTTCTTATTTGGACTGTAAATTTTCACTCTATTTATATTAATAAAAGAGCAATTAAAACTCCTTAAAATATAAGAACTACAAAATCAAAAATAAAACTCTCTCTTGATGATTTTAAAAACCCTTTCAGCACCTTTCTGATCAATAGCACCCTGTAGTTTTTGCCTCAGGTTTAAAAGCTCACTGCGATTGAAGTATAGGTGTTGAAGTCTTTCCAGCAGTTCGTCTAAAGATTTGTTAGAAAAAAGGTGATTGTTAAGTACAACGCCATGGTCGTTTAGTTCTTGGGCCATGAGTTTCATGTGCTCAGTTTTTTCAAAAATATTGATAGATGGTATTCCTGCAATTACGGATTCAACGGACGTAAGACCTCCTGCCAGAATGGTGAGGGCAGTGTTACTCATTATGTCCCATGTAGATTTGCTGGCTTTGGCGAGAATGATTTCATGTTGATGACCAGTTTTTCCCGCTTTGACAAGTTTGGTATAAGAGTGTAAATAACCCTCTCCAAGTACTACCCAAATCATTAATTCGTGTGGAAATTGCGTCAATTTTTCAACAACTTTCAGCGTTTTATTCGGGGCGTCACTACCTCCCATAGATACAGCTATGGGCAGGTAGTCTTGAGAAAGGTTTCTCTTAAAGGTGCTCAAAGGTACTTTTTTACAATACTCATTGACAATAGCGTATTTGAGACCACCAAAGGTTTCTACATTCTTAATAGGTTCAAAGTATTTGGATCGTAAAAAGCGCATTTCAACATGTTCCATCATGTTGAAAATCGGAGAAATAGAAACTTTTAGTGAACTGAGTTCTTCGAGTTTAGAAAAAAAAGGTTCTTCAATTTCAAGCATATCAAACACGATAACATCCGGCTTGAAGTTTGAAACATCTGACAGGACACAGCTTTGATCATAGTGGAATTTAGTAATATCTTTTAGGTCATAAAAAATGTTTTCCAATCCACTCTCAATAATGGTAAATACCCTTGTTACCGTCTGGCTTCTTGAATATTTCGCAAAAGTTCTAGACCTGAATAAATGCCCTAAACCTGCACCTACTGATCCATGGCAAATGATAGCCACTCGCATATTTAGTTTTCCATTATATCCAATGTGAAAGGGGCATTTTTATCAATGTCCCGAACTAATTTTTTGCCTATGATTAGATCGTAATCTTCAGAGTTCAATGGCCCTTCAGGACGAACAATTAAGATATCTTCATCCCTCAGAATATGACCCTTTTTTAAGTATTTCCGAGCATATAGCGATCTCCTCGCTCTTTGCTTTACATACAATTCGTCATCCTTCAGTTTTCGGTCAGGGAATATAAGAGCGGATTCCGCCTCTCTAATGTCATTTACATAGCGCTTGAAAATATCTGGATCAGCCGCATACGCGTGATCAAAGCCTTCTTGTTTAGGGTCTAACGTGTAATGCTTCTCGATGTATTTAATACCTTTTGTCAATGCCAAACATGCCGCAATACTATTTTGAGTATGATCTGAAAGCCCTATATCACAACCAAAAGCGGTTTTAAGTGTATCAATGAAATTCAAATTCATATCGGCCAGTTTAGTTGGGTAGGCTGAAACACAATGCATTAGAATAAAATCCTTAAAGTTAATTTTAGATAGCTCGTTCACAGTACGCTCAACCTGGGATAAGGTGGACATGCCGGTCGATATGATTAATTTAATCCCTTTAGTAGCTGCATATCGGATTAGTCTCAGGTTGTTTAGATCAGTAGAAGCTATCTTTATGTACGGTGGATTTAAACTGGCCAATAGATCTGTGCTTTGATCACAGAAGACGGATGCTGAAAGAATAATATTTCTGTTGAGTGCATGCTCTTGTAGCTTGGCATAATCGCCATCTTCCAGCATGAAGTCTCTCCGCATCTGTATCACCTTTTTAATATCATAATGTCCATATTTATAGTTACCCGGCAGGTACAGATTATCAGGATAAATGATTTGAAATTTTACTGAATCCGCTCCGGCATCAGCGGCTACTTCTACTAACTCTTTGGCAGTTTCAAAATTACCGTTATGATTGGTTCCTGCCTCTGCTATGATATGTACAGGTCTCTCCATTATTTATTTGCCATAACGTCTGTTGCAAATGCAGTTAGGTTTGATGTCATAGTATTTTTTAAATCAGGCCAAAAACTAGAACTTAATGACTCACGTATCTGGTTTATATCACCTAAAGCGTCTATTCTTTTTTCGATTTCCAGGAGCACGTCATCCTTGACGATGTTTATATTCCAATCATCTAAACCCACAGTGTCCAGCATACTTAAAGCCCGCTGGTCGTAACTCAACTTTATAGCGGGGATTCCATAGCTCATAGCTGGTAGAAAGGAGTGTAAACGATAGGTTATGTTTAAACGTGTATTCTTTAAGTAGGAGAGATATGTGTACACGTCACTCGTATACAGAAACTCTACCGTCTCAAAAGAATCGGCGAATGGAATATCTCTGTGATCATGGCACAATATTTTGATATTCGAATACCCCTTAGTTTTCAGCAGGTCAATGATATTCTCGATCTGTGTCTTTATATTGTACTGATGCGAAACTGGAATGCTCATCAATGTGGGCGTTCTTATCGAAATAAGGGCATCGGTCTGGTCATCTTTCGAAATGGGCACCAAGTGTTGGGGCATTTCATTAAGAAATAGGGTAGGGCAACCTCCAACAACATTTTCACAGCCGAGGGAAGAGATATATTCGCATGTGGCTTTATCTCTTGACAGTGAGTAATTACTTGCTTGATTCAGTAGCCTTAATTTATCATCGGGGATCACATCCGTTCGACTTGATAGTACAAGTTTCTTATTATAAATATCGCCTCGTGACATGCTAAATAGCATCATAGGAACACTCAGCGCCTTTAGTGCTACAGGGTTAATCTCCAATTCATTGTTTTCATAAAGATTTCCGCCACCTACGATCAAACCATCACCAAATTGATTGACCTCATATATGGTTTGGGAAGAAAGACCCGCCTTTTTCTGGCTCTCGTATTTACTAGTTGCTGGTAATGAAATTATGTTGAGATGTTGTTTGAATGCTTCTCTCACAAAATGAATTAGTGCAAGGTGTATTACATCGTTACCTACATTAAATCCTTTAGGACGTATATTATATATATTAATCATTATCTTCTTTCAAGATCTTAGTAATTTCTTCGTAGCTAATTGGCTTATTGGCGTCAATAGATTTAATGACTTTCTGAATGCTATTGATATCAGAAACTTCGTCCACTACCAATCTTATATCTTCTAAATTCTCAATGCCTGAGGAAATATTTTTGTATTTGAACGAATTTAAATTTTCATAAAAGTAGGATGTTATATGTTCGTGGTGAGCATCACTACTCAGGTTTTGATAGTTCACTTTAAACATTTGCGCATCAAATACTTCAACAGCCACTCCATAAGGAAATGACCTGGGTGCAAGGTTAGTAACAAAATCTAAATTCTCCGATTCCAACAAATCAAATGCTTGATTAATTAATTCAGAGCTAGGGAATGGGCTATCTCCATTGATACGTGCAAAACTCTTAATCTGGAAGTAATCAATACACTCAATTACGCGCAGATATACATCATGGAGGTGACCTCTGAAACAGTTAATTTGCAGTTCTTCTGCTAATTTAGACAACGGCTCATCACTTGACTCGCTTGAAGTAGCCAGTACTATGTCATAATTACTTTGCTTCTTTAAGTTAAAAACGCACCATTCCAAGAGACAACGGCCCTCAATATTATGCAACGCCTTACCTGGAAAACGTTTAGAATTCATCCTCGCCAAAACAATGGCAGCTTTTTTTATACTCATGGTTCGGATTTTGAGAAAAGGTTCTTCCAGAATTCTGGATTTTTAATCTTCTCATTCAATTCATTGACTTCATAAAAACGATCCAGATATTTAAAGTATTCTTTTTTAAGAGCTGTCAGCCCTTTTAATTCCAGCTTATTAAAAATCCAAATCGTTTTTTTGAATTTAGGGAGTTTCAAAAAAAGTTTTCTGTTGTAGACAGGTTTACCCAGTCTAACCAACAAGTACATTATCAGATATTTGGTATTGATCTTAAAAGATCGTGCTTTATTCGAGCCTAGGTTTTCAATGGTTTTTTTCAAGTAAAAGCCCGTTCTTATGTGGTTTATACCATCATCATAGCCTATTGTATCTTTAATGATTCTGGATCTTGCCTCTAAAATCTTATCATCTATCGCTGATACTTTACCGGTTTTATAGAATTCATCGATGTATTCCTGTATCTCGGCATAACTCTGTGTGATAATAGAGCCTTTGTAAAGCTCATCTCTGAAAAAATCCTGATGTGGATGAAGAAGGAATGTTGGATTATTTTTGATCAACCATGATTCCATAGTCGTAGTGGTATCGAAACCCATCCATAAATCACAAACATTGAGTAAGTCGTCAATGTCATCATAAACAAGATAAAGCACGTTTGAGTAGTGCTTGAGATTTTCCATCTCGTTGACTGTTTTACCTGTGTCAGACGGAATAGATTCTGTAGGATGCTTTTTTAGTATAAATAATGTGTCGGGATTATTTTCAATCAGCTTTTTTAACGTATGCTCTACTTTGTACATGAACTGCTTCATCCATTCAATCCGGTTCGGATCATGTGGTCGAACATATTTATGGTCCGTAATTGTTTTTGGATTAAATAGCTTTCCAAACGACCAACCTGCGTAACCTATTACTTTCGAAAAGTCCGTAAGTTGCTTTTCTTTAAGGAAGTCTTCCTTACGTTGAAAATCGTAAATTTTAAATCTATCGAACCCGACTCCTCCTGTCAATACCAGTCTGTCACTGTACTCTGGAAATCTTTCCTTAATATGATTGTAGGTCCGCTCGGACCAGTAACAGACATACTCATGATAAAGCTTTTCATCTGTATTGTTTCCATAAAAATTATATGTGCCATTAGTCCAAAAGTTTCCTTCAGAAACCAATGCAAACACCTTTATCCCTTGTTCATGAGCATATTTAGAAATATAGAAGTAGTATTTAGATCCTATTGCATTAGGCAGTAAGACTAAATCTGGTTTTCTAAGATATACTTCGAAAATATTCCACTTATGAGCAAATGTTACTTCGCAGTTTAGATGTTTTTCAGCGAAGTAGACCATTGGCATTAAAATTTCAACATCACGGCCACGATCTGTATCCAGAAATGCTAGAATTCGAGTTTTACTCATTTTAGTGGTTAAAAATTTGTTTTATTTGATGATAGACAACCAACCTTTATATGTTGAACCGCAAGTGTTTTTTATTGAATAGTAGTAAGTTCCACTGGATAGACCATTACCATCCCAATTATTTTGATATTGCTTGGATTCGTATACCATTTTGCCATTTCGGTTAAATATTTTAAGCCTTTTGTTTATTAAGTTGTCGGGCACTATAAAAAATTGATTCTTAGAGTCTCCGTTTGGAGTGATTACATTAGGTAGCGAAACAGTCGGTTCTTCAAAAGTCAGAATTATTGAGTCTCTGGCGGATCCACAAAGGTTTGAAACTTCAGTCCAATACAAACCAGTTTCTTGGGCGATGAAGATAGAATCTGTTGAACCATCTTGCCAAAGATAGTTTGCTTCTGGTATAGATGCATCCAGTAATACTTGATCTTCTTCACACACCGTTCTAGACGCTCCCAAATCCACAGTAGGAGCAACTTCAAATTTAAGTTCGATGGAGTCTGATGCTACTCCACAGTCGTTTTCTACTCTCACCCAGTAAAATCCGTTTTCTACTATCTCCAGTTTAGGCATTTCGGAACCATCTTGCCAAAAGTAAGTGGCATTTGGGAACGAAGCGTCTAGCACAACTTGGCTTTCATCGCATACAGTCCTAGATGCTCCTAAATCTACGACTGGAGCAGCTTCAAATTTAATGTCTATAGAGTCTGACGATATTCCACACTCGTTTTCTATTCTAACCCAATAAAGCCCGTTTTCTACTGCCTCTAGTTTAGGCATTTCGGAACCATCTTGCCAGAGGTAAGTGGCATTCGGGAAAAAGGCGTCTAGCACAACTTTACTTTCATCACATATAGTTCTTGAATTTCCTAAATCAACAACAGGAGTATTAATAAACTCCAGCCGAATAGTATCTCTATCCACTCCGCAGCTGTTTGTTATCTCCACCCAGTATTCACCTGTTTCTGTTATTTCCACGGTCGGGTTTCTTGAGCCGTTTGACCAAAGATAATTGGAGTTGGGCCAGGTCGCATCCAATAAAAATGTATTTCGGTCGCATAGCAATAAATCTACACCAAGATCGACTTCTGGTGCAGTGCAAAGCAAAGGCTTTGACAAACCAATAATTCGTTGGCCAGCAAATTCACCGCTAGAATGTGTCTGCCCTACAGTCGATAATGTTTTTGTCAAAAGGTTGAATTTTCTAAGATTTCTGTTCTCGGTGAAAAATATATCATTATCAATGATCGTGAATCCTAGAATTGCCAAATAACTTTGATTGTAAATCTCAGTAGGTATAGATATAGGGCTTAAATTGTTGAAGTCGAGCTCGTAAAAATACAACTCATTAACACTCGGAGGAAGTCCATCAAAGATGTACAGCTTGTTGTCATTAAAGACCATTACGTCTATGTCAGGATCATTCAGCGATGTATTAATTTCAGTTACAAAGGTACAAGCTCCATTACTCGGATCAACTTCGACTATTGTTTCAGAATAAAAATCTCCATTCGATATGCCCCCGTTAAGGCTCACTGCAGCATATAATTTGGCCTGCACTGGATTAAAAGCCAAACCTTCTACCAGAGGAATTTGATTACCATTAAGAGTAATGGGGCCTATCACTGAGAGTTCTCCAGTGGGTGAAATACCAGCAAGTGTAGGAGACGTTGATCTATCCAAAACGCTAAAGTATTTCTGTAAGTCGTCGTGATAAGTCAAATTATCAAAGGAGGATCCACTGGGCACCGAAGTAATCTCAAACTCAATGTTTAGGTCAGCTGTGTTCTTGTCGATAGAAACTAAATGATTGTTTAATAAACCCGAAAGGGTCGATTGAGAGAATACTATGTTAGTTGCCAGACATATCGTAGCGATCAGTAGTATTTGTGGTTTAGGGTTTATGTAGTCAGCTAATTTCATTTAGGAGGTGAGATATTTTTTTTGTTTGATTTCTGACTGAATATTTGGAAATATCTGACACGGAAATTGAATTAGAATTCTTTGAGGTATAGTTTACATACTTCTTTTTTACAAAGTCCTTAAGGATTCCTATTTCTTCATAGTCAAAAACCCGACCAGCATTTATTTCGGTAATTATCTTGCTAACATCACTTTGTTTTGGTCCTAAACAAATTATTGGCACAAAGGAACGTAAGTATTCAAAAAGTTTTCCTGGAATTCTACCAAGTATATTATCAGACTTATTCAATGGTAATAACAATAGGTCAGCGTCAATGAGCTTCTGGAGAATAGTTGACCTAGGAATTGTACCATTATAGTTTGTATTTTTATTTAGTCCATATTTTGTCAAGGATTCTTTGATTGAAAAGTCTACCATCCCATAAAGATCTAGGGAAAGATCGTTATTAAAATCTTCAGAATCTTCACATAGCTCTTTCAATACCTTAAATAGATTTTCAGGTAATCTATCTAAACCAAAAATACCGGCATGAACAATAGTGAATTTGCTTTTAGAAGAAGGCTTGAGTAATTCAAAATCACTTTCATCGTATCCCCAGTAAATGACATCTACATTTTTTGCCCCTATCGATTCCAGATCTCTTTTCCAATGCGGACTAGCTATGGTTATTTTCTTCGCTGTTTTAAAAACCCTCTGCTCCATTCTGCGATGAATTCGGTCTGCCCATTTACTTATTTTAAAGAGCTTGTAATAATCCACTTGAGTCCATGGATCTTGAAAGTCCGCTAACCATGGAATGCCGAGCTTAGATGAAAGCTTGCAGGCGATCACGGTATTAGTATGAGGTGGCCCATCGGAAAGGATGGCATCAACAGGGCTAGATTTTAAGTATTTTGTTAAATACCTTACTGAAGGTTTAATCCAAAGGGCTCTAGCATCTGGTATAAAAAAGTTTCCCCGGAACCAGATCATTAAGTTTTCTAAAAATCCAGGCTGCTTATCCCTTGTTACTAAGGGGTTGCTCATAGGGGCGTCTTTCTTTTTGCCAGTTAAAACTTTGAATACAGTAAATGGCTCGATGATAGGCTTTCGGATTACTTCTATGCCGTCAGGAATATCTTTTTTGTTTTCATTGTCAAGGTAAGGATATTGAGCATTTTTAGCTGTATATATCACAGGTTCCCACCCAAAATCGCGTAAATATTTAGCGAACTTCAAGCATCTCAGAACACCAATGCCCCCGGCTGGTGGCCAATAATACGTAATGATCAAAACCCTCTTCATTGAAGTAAATTAAGGCTAAATGAATTCAACGGTCTTATTATTAGACCTGAACTGGAAGATCAATGCCGTGATAATAAGCAGAATCAATAAACTTGAAGAAGCCGTCATGATCTTATTTCCAATAAAGTACGACTTAGGCCGAAATTCGAATTCAATAGTATGCTTGCCCTTAGATACTTCTAATCCACGGAGCACATAATTCAAACGAATATGCTCGACTTCACTGCCATCAATTTTGGCAACCCAGCCTGTTGGGTAATAGATCTCAGAAAAAGCAATCAGGCTTTTTCCTGCGGCATCAACATTATACTTCAAATAGTTGGGTTGATATTCCACCAAACTTACCGAACCGCTAGAATCAAAACTTTCTTGCGAAACACTAAATTTACTGACATCAACAATAGCCGTTGATTGACCAGGTAAATTGCATGTGGCAGCTATTTCCTCATCGGCGGAGTTTACTTTTTGTACTTTGGCAATTAGCCAGGCGTTACCATAGGCAGCTTCGTTTGGTAAAGTATTTTCGGCTCCATTTCCAAACATGAAAAATTTTGTATTGAGCATGTTCAGTACATTCAAACCATCGAAATTGACATTATTTTGTCTTAATCGATCTATTACCTGATTTTTCTGATCATCCAGACAATAGTTGACCAATTCCTGATAACGCTGCATTTTGGCTCCGTGGTAACCTCCAATAGAGCTGTGGTGATAGCTGGTTCTCGCTTCGTTCCAGGCGTTTACCAAATTAACCACCCTGTAATGTTTCTCATTTGCTTTCTGTATTTCCTGATCTGCAGCGGTAGGTTGGAAAAACTGACTTTTTGCTCTTCGTTGATAATCTTCACTATTTAAGTAGCGCCTGCCTACTAAAAACAAGTCTAAGAAAACCAGCCCTATCAGTAGAGCAGCTCCGGCAACCACACCAAGTTTTTTTCTTAAAGTAAAGATGATTGTGGCGGCAGAAACGAGAATAAAGAAAAACGATCTTATGGCATCGGACTGAAGCATGTGCTGCCTTTGCTCCTTGAGTACATCCAAAAACCATGGTGGTAGTTCGGCAAAGTTAGCGTCAACAGGACCTCGAAAGCCAGCCATACTACCATACATCCAAATGAATAAACAACTTCCAAGGCTGACCCCTAAAGCGATATAGAGTTTTTTGAGTTTTGCCTTGTTCCAGTCTACTTCGAAAACCTTGTCCAAGCCTAAAGTTCCAAGTATTGGGATGGTGAAAATAATAATAGCTAAGGCCATTGTTACTGCCCTGAATTTGTTGTAATAAGGGAAATAATCAAACATAAAATAGTTAAACCATTCTAAATTTTTGCCCCAGGCTAATAGTAACCCCAAAGCCGTGGCTGATATTAGCCATATTTTATGTTGACGTTCTACAAAGAATATTCCAAGGATAAAAAAAGCCAGTATTATGGCTCCCATGTAATATGGGCCACCCACGCCAGGTTGGGCGCCCCAGTAAGTCGCTGCTCCCTGCGTAAATTGAGCCACTTGCTGCGGCTGAACCCCCCTATCCAATAAACCCTGAGCAAATTTCGAGTCCATGTCCAGACTTTCCTGAGACGCTCCACCGCTAAACCCCGGTACGAGCAAGGTCAAGGACTCCAACTTGCCTTCACTCCAATGAAATACGTAGTCCCTATCCAGTCCGCTTTCACCTTTGCTCTTAGCCGCAGTTAATTCTGAGGGCCCTCGTGTAGAATACTTGCTGTATTCATAAGTTGTCCATAATCTGCCAATATTGGCGCCAAAAGCCAGTACTGTTGCGGCCAGCATTAATGCTGTGCTTTTGATAAAATGAGGTAAGGTCTTTTCTTTTACGGCATACACCAATTGGCTAATGCCATAACATGATAAAACCAAGAGTAAATAATAAGTAATCTGCGGATGGTTCGCTTTTATTTCCAGAGCTAATGCCAGAGCGGTTAATGCTACTCCCAGGTAAACTTTCTTCCGATCATACAATAATTTAAATCCTGCTAGCACGAGTGGCATGTAAGCCACAGCTCGTATTTTCCAGATATGACCTGCTTCTATGCTTAAGGTTTGGAATGTATTGAATCCAAAGCCTAAGGCGCCTACAATGGCCACATATGGTCTTACACCTAATACAAGCATCAGAATGTAGAAACTTATTAGACCTAAAAAAGTGACACTTGCAGCGCTTGGAAAACCCAACGTGATAATTTTTTGTATGTATTCAAGAAGATCGCCACTCCAATACACATTTACCATGTATGCTGGCATTCCACTGAACATACTGTTGATCCAAAGCGCTTCTTCTCCGGTTTCCTGTCTGAATTCAACGGCTTCCTGTCCACCCCCTTGCCCTTGAAGAACGTCATGTTGGTACATGGATTGGTTACTAAAGAATAATGGATGGTAGAAGATGACAACCACCACTATAAAAACGGATACCGCAATCAGGTGCGGCAATATATCTGACTTGAAGTTGATTTTCGACATGGTTTTAATTAGCCTGAAGCTCAAATATAAGACTTAGGATGAAGCTGTATTACGGTTCGTATTGTTAATTCACTCGGTCCGGATTATCTGAAATAAACGCCTTCCAGCTCTTGGCAGTATTTTTTCGAGCGCCTTTCTGAAAGTGATGACAAACTGCTACACCCAGAGCATCTGTGGCGTCCAAAAGCTTTGGCGAGGACTTGAAGTTTAATAAAGTCATTAACATGGCGGCCACTTGCTCTTTTGATGCGTTGCCATTACTGGTTACAGATTGCTTTACTTTTTTAGGCGCATATTCTGTAATGGGAATTTGCCTGGACAGCGCAGCCGCCATGGCCACACCTTGTGCTCTTCCAAGCTTAAGCATCGACTGAACGTTTTTGCCATAAAACGGCGCTTCCAAGGCTACTTCGTCCGGGTTGTAGTCGTCAATTAGGCTAACAACGCGTTCAAAAATCTTTTTAAGTTTCAGTTCGTGTCCTGAATACTTGCTTAAATGAATAACACCGTACTGCAATAATTTTAGCTGTTGTCTGCTCACTGAAATAAGTCCATAACCCATAACACTTGTTCCTGGATCTAGTCCTAATATTATGGTTTCGCTATCGATTTTTTTATCTATTTTCCCCACTTGTGCAAGATAATATAAATGGCGACCAAATACCCACGTTTTAATCTGCTGCTCAAAGTGTTGATCTTAATTTCTTGCCTACTTTTTTTAGCGTTCAAATTGAATACTTCCAAAAGTGATCTTCTCAACCTTTATACACTCTTCAAGATCGCTATGGTCGATGGCTACATCGTACTTTTTATTATTTTAATTCTCATGCCTTTAAACTGGTCATTTGAGGCTTGGAAATGGCAATTACTGGCCAATAAAGTGGTAAAGCTTAACTTCTGGAACGCTCTCAAAGGTGTTATATCAGGTCTTGGCTTAAGTTTTTTTACGCCTTATGGAATTGGAGATTATTTTGGTCGAATAGGGCTAATTACCCATTTGGACAGAAGGCGATTAGTAGGTCCCCTTTTGATGGGTAGATTAGTTCAATTATTGATTACCTTACTTTTTGGTCTTTTCGGCATATTCTATCTTTTTGGTATTGCCTATTTTTCCTATCTACTACTGAGCATTAGTGTTTTTTTGATATTACTATTCTTTGCCTATCGTAAGGCCGGAAGAAAATGGCGTCCAAAATTCGAAGAAGGGGTAAAGGTTTATTTTGGCTTAATAAAAGCTTTCGATCAACGAGAGTTGCTGACAGTTTTTGCTATTTCATTTTGGAGGTATCTTACCTTTGGATTTCAATTTTTATTAGCGCTACATCTCTTTTTACCCTATGTCAAGCCGCATTTAAAACTGGCCGGTATTACTTGGGTCTTTTTTGCCAAGTCTATTGTACCGACTTTCAACTTCTTGAGTGATCTTGGAGTACGAGAAGTGAGTGCAGTTTTATTTTTCGAGAAGTACTCAGTGGATGTAGAACCGGTAGTTCTGGGAAGTCTGTTGATTTGGCTTATTAACTTGCTACTTCCAACTGTGTTGAGCTTACCTTTGATCTTTAAGTTAAAAATTATGCGATGATAAGTATACTTATCAGTTTATTCTTGACGCTTTACATTGTATGGTTAGTTGTAATGCAAGTGGCCTGGTTAAAGCTGACACAAAAAACCTCCCCAAAAGTTGAATCTAAACCTAAGCTCAGGTATTCCATTATTATTCCAGCTCGAAATGAAACAGATACTATTGAACGCGTGATAAGCGCCATCAAGCGTAACGAGTTCCCCAGATCGAACTATGAGGTGATTTTGGTTGATGACCACTCGGAGGATGATACTTACGAAAAAGCTCAGCAGTTCGGAAATGATATTATTTGCGTCAGACTTCAGGAAAATTCAGGAAAAAAGGCGGCATTGGCAACAGGCATAGATATAGCACAAGGAGATGTTATTATTACCACTGATGCAGATTGTATCGTATCTGAAAAATGGTTGTCCAGTATAGCGAACTTTTTCGAAGGTGGGGAAGTCAAATTGTTGAGCGGTGCAGTGGGCTTTAACCCCTTACCTAAGATCTTTGATAAGTTGCAGGCAATCGAATTCAGCAGTCTGGTAGGTGTAGGTGCGTCTTCCATTTATTTGAGAAAACCTGGTATGTGTAACGGGGCAAACTTGGCATTTCTCAAAGCCGCTTACAAGGAGGTTGGGGGGTATTCTGATAATTTGGATATTGCCAGTGGAGACGACGAGTTTCTGATGCACAAAATTGCTAATTACGACCCGCATAGCATCTATTTCAATATAAATCCTGACGGAGTAGTATACACCAATGCACAAAGCAATTTGAACCATTTTATACAGCAGCGAAAAAGGTGGGCATCTAAATGGACTCGTTATAAGGATTGGAGACAATCTTTGCTAGCGGTTTTTATTGGATTGTCCAATGTCGCAGTTTTAGCAGGAATATGGCACGCTATATTAGGTGATTTTACGATAATGATTTTACTATTCTTAAAGCTGGTTTTGGAAGTAACATATCTGAAATCAGTACTGATGTTTTTGAATACTAAAGTCAGTTGGGTCTATTTTATTTTAATTCAGATAATATATCCTTTTTATGTCGTTTACTTCGTGGTAGTAGCTAATTTAGCTGGATACAAGTGGAAAGGCAGAAGCTATTAGCGATTTGTATACTATTTGATTAAATTCCATAACAAGGGAAGGTCATTTGATTAATGGACACGCTATCACTAGAAAATAAATATAACCTTAAAGAACTTGAACTCAATGCCTTACTTGAGATTACTCAGGCCATTAATAACAACCTTCCTGAGAAGTCTCTGTACAAGATCTATGATTTTACGATAAGGGCGAATCTGAATATTCGAAAACTTGCCTTATATGTCTTGGATTCGGTATGGTCTTGTAAGGTGAATTACGGTACTGAAATCAATTGCTTTGAAACTCCAATAGACGATAACTTCTGTAATTACCGTAAGGTAACCTCGATTGAAGGGCGTAAGGACGTATTTGGCGAATTTGATTACGTTATTCCTGTTTCGCATAAAGGAAATATCCTTGCCCTGGTATTCGTGGGTGGAATCCAGGTGGATTCTGAGGAGCTGAAAGCTAGTAGTACTCGCTTTATTCAAGCGCTAAGCAATATCATTATTGTTGCTATAGAAAATAAAAAATTAGCCCGACAGCAGTTGCAACAGGAAGCTTTAAGAAAAGAGCTTGAAATTGCCAGCGATGTGCAACAGTTTTTGTTTCCTGAAGAACTTCCTTATACAACAAAGTTAAAGGTAGAGGCAAGTTATTTACCTCATGATCGGGTAGGAGGGGATTATTACGATTACATCCCTATTAACAAGAATCAGTTCTTGATCTGTATAGCGGATGTGTCAGGAAAGGGAATACCGGCGGCGTTAATGATGTCTAACTTTCAGGCTTCATTAAGGACACTGGTACGCCAAACACCTAATTTAAGAGAGATAATCGAAGAACTTAACTACCAAGTTTTAGAAAATGCCAAAGGAGAGAAGTTCATCACCTTCTTTGCTGGAATTTATGATCACCAACTGAGAACACTGGTTTATGTAAATTCTGGCCATAATCCCCCTATATTAATTAATAACGATAAGCTTACCTTATTAGAAGAAGGTAGCACAGTGCTTGGCGCTATGCACCCTCTTCCATTCATCAATGAAGGTTTCATAACGGATTTGGATGAGTTTCTATTATTCAGTTACACTGATGGTGTTACCGAAACGGAGAATGAGTTGAATGAGGAGTTTGGCATTGAAAGATTAAAGAAATATTTCGGTTCAAATGGTTATGTCGATCTAAAAAAGATCCATCAGGATATTATTATTCAGTTAGACGATTTCAAAGGTCGTAATGGGTATAAAGACGATATTACAATGTTGTCCTGTAAGGTAGAACTTTAATGTTTATCCATAGAACGCCTTGGCCTATTAGAAAGCTATATCCTCAGCTTACTTGGTCAAAACGTACTGCACAAACAATTTATCTGACTTTTGATGATGGTCCCATTCCTGTAATCACACCCTTTATTCAGCAAACTCTCTCTAAATTTGATGTGCAGGCTACTTTTTTTTGCGTAGGAGAAAATATTAAAAAATACAACGACGTAGCTCAAGCGTCTATCGAAGCTGGTCACAAAATTGCTAACCATACTTTTAATCATTTAAATGGATGGCAAGCGAATAAAAATCTGTATTCTCATAACATTGAGCTATGTGAAAGCCTTATAAATAAACTCGGGGTGGATAATGGTCTTTTCCGTCCGCCATATGGCAGGATTACAAGAAAGCAGATTAAAATAATTAAAACCAGCTATGAAATTGTAATGTGGGATGTTTTAACAGGTGATTTCAGCAATAATGTAAGCCCTGAAGACTGCCTTCAGCATTCCATCAATGCTACTAGAGATGGTTCTATTGTTCTTTTTCACGATAACATTAAAGCAGAGAACAATTTGAGGTATGCTCTACCCAGATATATCGAGCATTTTTTAGAAATGGGTTTTCGCTTCAGCCTGTTATGATCCTTACAGTCGCAGTAGTATTCCTGATCGTATCGATCGTAATGCTTACAGATTTTCTTCTTCTACTCAGTTGGTACTTTAGATATAAGAGCTTTTCTGTCGAAGAAACCTATCACCCTTTTATTTCCATACTAGTAGCCGCAAGAAATGAAGAAAATACCATTTCGCTTTGTTTGCAATCACTGATAGACCTTAACTATCCAAAAGATAAATATGAAATCCTTGTTGGTAATGATCAATCTACCGATGCAACAGCGTCTATTTTAAAGGACTGGCAATCTAAGCATAGGAATATTAAAGTTTATCATATAGACGAACGACTGGGTAGTGCAAAGGGCAAAGCCAATGTACTCGCCCATCTAACCAAAGAGGCGCGAGGAGAATTCTTTTTCATGACCGACGCCGACTGCGTAGTTAATCCTTCTTGGTTAAAAGCTCTGCTGGGAGCTTATAATAATAATGTAGGTATCGTAGTCGGTATTACTGATGTTAATTCTGTTTGGCAGGGAATGGACTGGCTCTTTGCTTTAGGTATGATAAAGGCGCTTCATGATCTGAATAATCCGGTAGTCGCTATGGGCAATAATATGTTTGTAACACGGCAGGCATATGAAGCTATTGGAGGGTATGAGTCTATTCCTTTTTCTATAACGGAGGATCTAGAGCTTTTCAAGCAGGTCAAGAAGAAAGGTTATCAGACAAGACATGTGGCGTCGGCTGAGTCCGCTATTTTAACAAATGGTATATCCGGCTTAGTGAATTTGCTCAGCCAGCGTAAGCGATGGTTAAGAGGGGCGATTCAATTACACCCGGCTATAGTATTTTTACTTTTGATGCAAGCTTTATATTATCCGGCTCTTACAGTGTTATTTTTTTTTCAGTGGCCCACGGCTATTCTAATTTTTGTATCAAAGGCACTTCTCCAAGGATTGATTGTAAACAAAGTAGCTCAAACAATCCGGCGACCTAAGAAGGTTAGCCATATGGTACTTTTTGAATTCTACCAATCTTATGTGGCCCTGGTGTCGTCTGTGTATTTCTTGCTTCCTTTTTCTTTAAAGTGGAAAGATCGGAAATACTAAATTTTCCCATATCATTTGTGACTATTTGAATTCTGCCTATTATTACTACCGATGGAAACCATGGTTGATACTCACGCACATATTTACCTTGAAGCCTTTGATAAGGACTTCAATGAAATGATTGATCGCGCGCAGAATGCAGGAGTATTTAAGGTTTATATGCCAAATATCGACCATACCACAATCGAAGCAATGCTTGAGGTGGAAGACAGGAATCCAATGTGTATTGCCATGATGGGACTGCACCCATGTTCTGTAGGTAAAAAGTTCGAAAAAGAACTATACCTCGTCGAAGAGTGGTTAAGTAAACGGCCCTTTACCGCAGTAGGTGAGATTGGCACTGACCTCTACTGGGATAGGACATTCTGGGAACAGCAACAGGAAGCGTTTAAAATTCAAGTGGAATGGGCTAAAAAGTACAATATACCGGTGGTCATACATTGTAGAGACTCAATTGATGAAACTATTGAAATGGTTGAACAGCTCAACGATGAGAACCTCACAGGTGTTTTCCATTGTTTTACGGGAAATCAGGAGCAAGCTAAAAGAATAGTAGCCTTAGGCTTTTACCTTGGTATTGGTGGGGTTAGCACCTTTAAGAACGGTGGTTTGGATAAAGTTTTACCTGACATATCGCTTGATAATCTGCTTTTAGAAACGGATAGCCCTTATCTGGCGCCAACGCCGCACAGGGGTAAGCGCAACGAGCCTTACTATTTGAATTTGGTAGCCACACGTCTGGCTGAACTAATGGATTGCCCATTGGATAAGGTCAAGCTGAAAACAACATCAAATTCCGAAAATCTCTTTAGTACTGTTGAAGCACGATAGGATCAATATTATCACTTCTGCTCCAGGGGAACCGGAAGCGGCTGTACTTATTATTTATACAGGTGGTACGTTTGGTATGATTCACGATGAATCGGGTGCGCTACAGCCATTTGACTTCTCTTCGATATTGGAGCATATACCTGCATTACGCCAACTGGAACTTAAATTGACAGTGTTTGCTTTTGAAACTCCTATAGATTCTTCTAACATGATACCGGGAATATGGAAGAAGATAGGGAAATTGATTTTTGAGGAGTATGATCATTTCGATGGTTTTGTTGTTCTCCACGGAACAGATACCATGGCTTATTCTGCTTCAGCATTGAGCTTTATGTTACAGAATTTGTCAAAACCGGTAATTTTCACCGGAGCTCAATTACCTATTTCCTCTTTAAGGTCGGATGCCCGTGAAAATTTGATTAATGCCTTAGAAATAGCGGCGGCTAAAGTAAATGGCAGGGCATTGGTTCCTGAGGTGTGTATTTATTTTGACTATAAATTGTTTCGTGGTAATAGAACCAAGAAAGTAGAAAGTGTTTTTTTTGACGCCTTTAATTCTGAAAATTACCCGGCGTTGGCCGAATCGGGAGTAGAAATTAACTACAATCTTAGCGCTATATCACCTAATACTGATGCTGAGTTAATTCTGCATGACAAGTTTGTAGATCAGATCGCTATTTTGAAGATATTCCCTGGAATGAATAAGTCCTATGTTAAAGCCATACTTGCTGCCCCCGGCTTAAAAGGAGTTATTCTTGAAACCTATGGAGCAGGTAACGCACCAACATTTGATTGGTTTGTGAACGCATTGGCTGCTTCAATAAGGAGTGGGATAAGCGTTTTGAATATTTCACAATGCCCCGGTGGCAGAGTACAGCAAGGCAGATACCAAACAAGCAAGCAGTTGTTAGAGATAGGTGTGATAGATGGTAAAGATCTCACATTAGAAGCTGCTATTGCTAAACTTATGATTACGTTGGCACAGGCATCTGATAAATCTGAAATAGAACATAAAATTAAGCGTTCCTGGTGCGGAGAATTGAGCGAAAAATGAGCTTTTATAAATTCAGTTTATTTTTGCATAAAGTGTTTTTTATTGATTTATTTGTGCTTCTTGTGCGCAAAAAGACGTGCATCCGGAGAGGTGACCGAGTGGTCGAAGGTGCTCGCCTGGAAAGTGAGTGTGCCCCAAAAGGGTACCGGGGGTTCGAATCCCTTCCTCTCCGCTAGATTTATTGAACTTTAATTAACTTTAACTATAATTACTTAATCGTTTAACCATCTCTCTTTTAATTAGAGAAAACTTTAAAACTTGAATTATGAAAAAACTATTTACGTTATTGGCGCTGGTAGGTATTATTTCCTTAGGATACCAAGCACAAGCTCAGGATGATGCAGCCGATACTACTGCAACCGAAGCGGCAGATACAGCAACCGTTGCCCCAGAACCGGAACCTGAGCCTGAACCAGAGCCAACACCAGAACCGGTGAGCGAAGAGCCTGAAGCAGAAGCTTCGTTTCATCAAATCATTAAAGACAAGTTTATTGAAGGAGACTGGCAATTTATGACTCCGGTTTTGATCTGTCTGATCATAGGATTAGCGATCTCAATTGAAAGAATTATTACGTTAAACATGGCCACTACTAATACGGATAAACTATTATCTACCGTAGAGGATGCACTGGCTAATGGGGGCGTAGAAGCCGCAAAAGAAGTAACTACAGGAATACGCGGACCTGTGGCGTCGATTTTCACTCAAGGTTTGATGAGAATGTCGGAAGGCATTGAAATGGTTGAAAAATCAATCATAGCGTACGGTTCTGTTGAAATGGGTCGTTTGGAAAGAGGTTTGGTATGGGTGTCGCTTTTTATCGCACTTGCTCCAATGCTTGGATTCATGGGTACGGTAATTGGTATGATTGGTGCATTTGATGCTATCGAGGCGGCTGGTGATATTTCGCCTCAGATCGTTGCAAACGGTATTAAAGTAGCCCTATTAACGACCGTTGCCGGCCTTATTGTGGGTATTATTCTTCAAGTGTTTTACAACTACTTGGTTTCCAAAATTGATTCGTTGGTAAATCAAATGGAGGATGCATCAATCACTTTGGTTGACCTTTTGGTAAAGCATAAATTATCTAAGTAATTCTGGAATCCTAAAGTAAAGCAAATGGAAAATTTTGTAGACATAGGTTTGTGGATAGCTTACATTTTAGTTTTGGTTGCTATTGTTTCAGCGGTACTACTTCCAATAATAAATTCACTAAGTGATCCTAAATCTTTAATTAAACCACTAGGAGCTCTTGTTGGGATCGGTATATTGTTTTTAATATGCTGGGCCATTGCAGGCGATACATTGAACGCTAAAGCAATTGCTGCGGGTGTAACTCCTGGTGTGAGTCAGGCTGTCGGCGGTGCATTGATTACAATGTATGTGTTATTTGTTATAGCGCTGGTAGGAATTGTATTTACTGAAATCAATAAAGCATTAAAATAAATGGCACGTAACAAAGGAAGAGATAACCCGGAAATTAATTCCAGCTCGATGGCGGATATCGCCTTCTTGCTGTTAATTTTCTTCCTGGTTACCACCACCATCGCAAATGATAGAGGGCTTAGCCTCCAGTTGCCTCCGAATCCGGAAGATATTGAGAACATTGATATTAAAATCCCTGAGCGTAACCTATTTAAGATCCAGATTAATTCGGCAGATAGGTTGCTAGTTGAAGGAGAGCCGTTCGAGCAAGATGTGACGGAGATAAAGGAAATGATCAAGGATTTTGTTCTTAATAACGGGCGAGATCCAGAGTCATCTGATTCTCCTAAAGATGCTATTGTATCTCTCAAAACGGACCGTGGTACTTCTCAGGAAAGGTACATTGAGGTATTAGATGAAATTCAAGGTGCATATTATGATATGTATGCGGCCAGGATAGGTGTTACTAACAAGGAGTGGAGAGACATTGCTTCTGACCTAACGGATCCGGAAAACAGAAGATTGTATGATGAAGGTAGGGGCTTAAAGGATGGTAAGCTTGAATATCCTATGAATCTATCAATTGCAGAACCGTCAAAAACAGGAGGAGGTTGATATGTCGAAGTTCAAGAAAAAAGCAAACACAAAGCAGGATATACCTACTTCAGCGCTTCCAGACATTATTTTCATGTTGCTTTTCTTTTTTATGGTTACTACTGTACTGAGAGAGGTAACAATTAATGTGAAGCAAAGAATTCCTGATGCTACGCAGTTAAGAAAGCTTCAAAGAAAGTCATTGGTTAGTTATTTATACATAGGTGAGCCCAAAAAGACTGATCAGTGGGGAAGTGAGCCTAGAGTGCAGGCCAATGATGTCTTTATTGAACCTTCTGACGTAATCTTGTGGGTAACAACTGAAAAGGATAAGCTAAATGAGGTCGAGCGTGACCAAATTACCATCGCCATGAAGGTTGACCGTGAGGCAAAACGCGGACTTGTAGCTGACGTAGAGCTAGAGCTAAGAAAGGCTAATGCCAGAAAGCTATTGTACACTACGCTACAGGAGATGGAAGAATAAACGATTCTTATTATATTAAAGTGTAAAGGGTTACTGTATTTATATAGTAACCCTTTTTTATTTTTATAAAAATGGAGCTAAATAATAAAAAGACAATTAATGGATGGGCCATGTATGACTGGGCAAACTCTGTATATTCCCTGGTCATAACCTCTGCGATTTTTCCAATATACTATAATGCAGTAACTACGGATACAGACGGCAGTGATAAAGTTGATTTCTTCGGGTTTGAGATCATCAATACTGTTTTGTATTCATATGCGCTATCCTTCTCATTTCTTTTTGTTGCAGCTATATTACCGCTGCTTTCAGGTATGGCGGATTATGCCGGGAATAAGAAGCTCTTCCTTAAGATATTTATGTACATAGGTTCAGTATCCTGTATCGGTCTTTTCTTTTTTACAGGTGAAAATGTCGAATGGGCCATTATATGTTCTGTTTTTGCCAGCATAGGTTATTCCGGTGGATTGGTTTTCTACGATGCCTTTTTACCTGAAATAGCCTCTGAAGACCAGTTCGACAGAGTAAGCGCCAAGGGGTACGCCATGGGGTATATTGGAAGTGTGATTCTGCTCATTATCAACATTTTTATGATTGAAAAGCATGATTGGTTTGGCTTGATCGATTCCGGTTTGGCCTCAAGAGTTTCTTTTTTAATGGTAGGTCTTTGGTGGATTGGGTTTTCACAAATTACATTTAGCAGGTTGCCCGATAATGTATTCGGTCATAAGCCTACTGAGTCAATTTTTGTAAAGGGATATGAGGAAATAAAAATCGTTTGGAGAAGTTTAGATGTGCTCAAAGTGATGAGGCTTTTTCTAGTTGCTTTTTTCTTTTACAACATGGGTGTTCAAACGGTTATGTATTTGGCGGCCTCTTTTGGAGCCAAGGAATTAGAACTTGAATCATCTGCGCTTATAGCAACTATTCTTATCATTCAACTGGTAGCCATAGGAGGCGCTTATCTTTTTGCTCACTTTTCCAAGATACGAGGAAATAAAAATGCGCTTTTAGTTATGGTATTCATATGGGTGTTTGTCTGTATTGGAGCCTACTTTGTTACTACCGAAAACCAATTTTATGCACTAGCCTTTGTCGTTGGAATAGTTATGGGCGGGATCCAATCATTATCCAGAGCTACGTTTTCAAAGTTAATACCTGTTGATACGCAAGATCACGCTTCTTACTTTAGTTTTTATGACGTTACTTACAACTTGTCTATAGTTGTAGGTACTTTTTCGTACGGGTTTATTGAACAAATAACCGATGATATGCGAAACAGCGTTTTGGCGCTGATACTTTTTTTTGCCGTAGGTCTGGGATTTCTGTTGCTTGTCAAAATGCCATTTCATCCACTCAAAAAAGAATAAAGCGGTTTATGGCATCAATTGTTCCTTGTAAAGGAGTATAATTAGCAGAAAAGCGGTAAGAAGATACAAGGCAGTGACAGGGAATCCAATTTTTAAGAAGTCTCTAAAATTATAGCCACCTGGTCCATAAACTATCAGGTTTGTCTGGTAACCTATAGGTGTTAAAAAAGCTGCCGATGATGCAAACGCAATAGCCAAAAAAAACGGCCCTCCGTCTAATCCAAGTTCATTTGATATTGCCAATGCCAGGGGAAAGCATATGGCAATTGCTCCTACGTTTGTAATAAATGAGGTTAGTAATGTAGCAACCACCATAAGACCAAATAATATGGCTAAGCACCCATAGTCCGATAGGAGACCAACCAAGCCGGCTCCGATTAACATACCGGCACCGGAATTGATCATGGCTTCGCCAATAGAAATGGACAACACAAGAATAATTAACAAATTAATATCAAGATCTCGCTTTACATGCTTTAAAGTAACTAAACGCATTGCTACAGCGAGTGAAAGTAATATCAGAAGAGATACAAAAAGATTAAAAAATTGGCCAGAGAGGAGAACGACGATAGCGGAAAGCATTACATAAAGTTTATTTATATTAGACCTTCCCGGACGAATTTCTTTTTCCTCTCCGGCTATTATGTACAAGTCTTTAAAAAGATCTACGCGGCCGCTGAATTGATCGCCTGTGTACATTAACAATACATCACCTGCTTTTAAACTTATCCGACCAATTTTTCCACTTAGTTTTTCTCCATTTCGGTGTATAGCTATGACGGCCGCATCATACCGCTCTCGAAAATTTGATTCTTTAACGGTCTTGCCTAAAAGGCTACTGTTAGCGCTTACCACAGCTTCAACGACTTTAACCTTTCCTTTTGTTGACGGAGTTAGTTTCGGCGGTAGTTCTATACCGATATCGGTTAAGGTCAAGTCAATGATATTATCCGTATTTCCGGCGAAGATTAATATGTCTTCACTAAGTATGATCTCACTTGGGCTAACAGGGGTTATTAGTTGTTCATTGCGTATAATTTCAACTAAGTAAACACCGTTTAAATTTCTCAGGCCTCCGTCCGTTACACTTTTCCCTATAAGTTTTGATTTATCACTTAACCTCTTTTCAATCAAGTATTCACGCTTGTTCAGTTCAAATCGCTCAATAATGTCGGTTCGGCTTGGAAGCAGTTTTGAGCTAAAAATAACCAAAAATGAAATACATATTACGGCTACTGCCGATCCCACTACAAGTAAATCAATCGGGTTTATAGGCGACAATTTATTCTCTAAAAGAAACCCATTTAGGACCAACGTAGTTGATGTTCCAATTACTGTGATCATACCGCCTAGAATTGTAGCGTAAGACAGCGGTATAAGCAGCTTTGACGGTGAGATATTATTTTTTCTTCCCCAACTAAAGACATAAGGAGTCATGAGTACCACAACAGGAGTGTTGTTTACAAAAGATGATAGAAGCGCTACCTTGCTCATCATTGATAATAAAAATGCTTTATAGGTTTTGACCCTCCCAAAAGCTTTATCCAGAAAAAGTTCGATATTAAAGTTCTCCCTGATACCGGCTGTCAGCAAAATAACGATCACTACGCTGGCAATGGCTTGGTTTGAAAAGCCTTCCAAAACTTGTCTCGGGGTAATGATTCCGAAAATCACCAATACCAGAGCAGCGAATAGAAACGCTACAGTAGGTTTCAACCATTGCATATATACAGAAGTGAACATGGTAATTAAAATTACCAGTACAGCATAAGGTTGAATTTCTAGAGATAGGGCTGGCATTATTTCTTGTCGTGGTTCATGGTATCATAATTTTAATATGGACTAATTTTGCACTTTATGAAAACGCTGAACCTTCCCGAAATTGAGTGCAAAATCAGAGAAAAGGAAGAGAATTATGAAATTTTTGATGTAATTAGAAAAAAATTTGTGTTCCTGACTCCTGAGGAATGGGTAAGGCAGCATTTTATTCATTACATGATTCATTATCTCGGCTATCCCAAGCCGCTGCTTACGGTGGAAAGTGGATTGAATTATAATTCCCTTCGCAAGCGATCGGATATTGTTGCTTACAACTCAGAAGGTAGCCCTGTACTCTTGGTGGAATGTAAATCTTACAAGATGAAAGTAAACCAGCAAGCATTAAATCAAGTAACTATTTACAATAAACGAATATTAGCTACCCACGTAGTGCTAACTAATGGGGTTAAGCACTACTGCTTCAAAAAAGAGGGGAACAACTATAACACCCTAACTGAAATACCTGATTACGGGCGTATTGCCTAGTTACAAGAATTTTTCCACTGGAGTATGACTGAGATCAAAAGCTTCAGAAACAGCTTTGTAAACTATTTCACCATTAATAACATTCAATCCAAGTTTTAACTCTTCATTATGATTACAGGCCGTTTTCCAACCTTTATTTGCCAATTCAATGGCATATGGCAATGTCGCGTTTGTTAGTGCAAGTGTGGAGGTGTAAGGTACCGCTCCAGGCATATTAGCGACACAGTAGTGAAGTATATCGTCAATAATAAAAGTTGGATTCTCGTGTGTAGTAGGTTTGCATGTTTCAATACATCCACCCTGGTCCACAGCAACATCTACTAATACCGTTCCCGGCCTCATTTCTTTCAGCATATCACGAGTTATAAGATTAGGAGCCTTAGCGCCTGGAATTAAAACCGCACCAACGATAAGGTCGTGAGAGCCAATTAGTTCACGAATGTTATATTCATTGGACATAAATGTATTTACATTAGCTGGCATCACATCGTCTAAATACCTTAACCTGCCCAAGTTTAAGTCCATTATTGTAACATCTGCGCCCATGCCAGCAGCCATTTTAGCAGCATTGGTGCCTACTACGCCTCCTCCCAGTATTAACACTTTGGCAGGTCGCACTCCAGGTACGCCTCCTAGAAGAATACCTCTTCCTTGCAGCGGTTTTTCAAGATATTTAGCCCCTTCCTGAATGGACATACGGCCTGCTACCTCAGACATTGGAACTAACAACGGAAGGCTTCTGTCTTTTTTCTCAACGGTTTCATAAGCTAAGCATACACTGCCACTTTCCATCATTGCTTTTGTCAATGGCTTATAAGAGGCAAAATGGAAATAGGTAAATACCAGTTGATCCTTTTTTATGAGTTTGTATTCCGGTTCAATAGGTTCTTTAACTTTAAGTATCATTTCGGCTATTTCATAGGTGGCTTCTATGGTAGGTAATAATTGTGCTCCTGCACTCTCGTATTCTCCATCCGTAAAGCCGCTACCTTCGCCTGCAGTAGATTGAATATATACCGTATGACCTCTCTTGGTCAATTCTTGTGCTCCGGCCGGGGTAAGTGCAACACGGTTCTCGTTATTCTTAATTTCTTTGGGAACGCCAACAATCATGAGTGTTAAATTTAGAGTCCAAATATACTTCGTTTTTTATATTCGTATACGTTTGAAACCTATTATAAAACGCCTTTTTAGTATTTAGTAAATTTTAAATACCATCTAAAATTTTGTTTTTGAACTGTTTTCTAAATAATAATTCGCTAGAAGATGAAAGGTGAAATAATATTTGGCTTTAACCGATATGGTTTCCCAAATAATCTGGGTCGTGACATGAATGTCCTCGATTTGAAAGCAGTAGCATTTTAGCTATTTTTGCTTTACTTGGTAGCCGTACCGAGCTACAAGATCTTTTTATATGGCGAGAACAGCGAAGGCAGCGAAAAAAACAAAACAAATGACCGAAATCCTATCGGATTTTAAGCTGGTATGCGAGAGCAGGGAGGCCAGTCTTTTAGGTCGTAAGGAAGTTTTTATGGGTAAGGCAAAGTTTGGCATTTTCGGTGACGGAAAAGAGCTTCCTCAAATTGCTATGGCCAAGGCCTTTAAAAAGGGTGATTTTCGATCGGGATATTATCGAGATCAAACCTTTATGCTGGCCATTGGAGAATTGACACTTCAGCAGTATTTTGCACAGCTTTATGCACATACAGATATAGGGGCAGATCCTGCATCAGCTGGAAGATTAATGAACGGACATTTTGCCACGAGAATGCTTGATGAAAAGGGCAATTCAAAAAAAATTACTGAACTGTACAACAGTACGGCAGACATTTCACCTACAGCCGGTCAAATGCCCAGATTAGTTGGACTTGGATATGCCTCCAAATTGTTTCGGAATAATGTTGACTTACACTCTTATACTGATCTCTCTATTCATGGCAACGAAGTGGCATTTGGTACGATAGGTAATGCCTCTACTTCGGAAGGTCTTTTTTATGAAGCGATGAATGCCATTGGTGTTTTACAGATTCCAGTAGTTATGTCAGTTTGGGATGACGATTATGGCATTTCAGTGCCCCAAGAGTATCATACAACAAAAAGCAGTATTTCAAAGGCCTTAAGTGGACTCCAGCGAACAGCGGATGATGAAGGGTTTGAGATTTACACGGTTAAAGCATGGGACTATCAGAGTCTGATAAATACTTATCAAGAGGCTACTGAACTTTCCCGAAAGCACCATATACCCACTTTCATTCATGTTGAAGAAGTTACTCAACCTCAAGGTCATTCGACTTCAGGATCCCATGAACGCTACAAAACGCCGGAGCGGCTGGAATGGGAGTGGGACAATGACTGCATAAAAAGGTTCCGTGAATGGATCCTTTTAGAGGGCTATAGTACGGAAGAAGAGCTTGTAGAAATTGAAAAAGTAGCAAAGGAAACAGCAAAACAAGCAAAAAATGCAGCTTGGAAGGCGTTTAACACTTCTATCAAAGCAGAAGAGGAATTAGCCCTTAAATATCTACGTGATCTTGCTGCTGAAAGTCATCGGGTGGAGGAGGTAAAGGGCTTAATCAAGGGTCTTACCTCCACCATTAATCCAATTCGTCTGGATAGTGTGAAGGCCGTTAAGAAAGCGCTTCGTATAGTTAGATCTGAAGACTTGTCTTCGAAAAAACAACTCATTGAATGGTTAGCGCAAGTTAAGATAACAAATCATGGTAGATTCAATTCTCATTTATATAGTGAATCAGAGTTTTCTGCTCTTGAGGTGCCTGTTATTCCAGCAAGGTATTCGGATAAGAGCAAACTCCATGATGGCAGAGAGATCTTGCAGGCGTGCTTTGATGCAGCCTTTTCTAAAGACCCCTTGGTCATTGCGTTTGGAGAGGATGTAGGTAAAATCGGAGATGTGAATCAGGCTTTTGCCGGCCTTCAGGAAAAATTTGGGGAGCTCAGAATAACCGATACAGGAATTCGCGAGGTAACGATTATTGGACAAGGTGTAGGAGCGGCTTTACGAGGTATGCGTCCCATTGCGGAAATTCAATACCTGGATTATCTGGTCTATGCTTTGCAAACACTTACCGATGATTTGGCGACGCTACAATATAGAACAAAAGGAGGGCAAAAAGCGCCATTAATCATTAGAACCCGTGGGCATCGCTTAGAGGGTGTATGGCATTCAGGTTCACCTGTGGGTATGTTGTTACACAGTTTGCGCGGTATATACATTTTGGCGCCGAGAAACATGACCCAGGCGGCCGGTTTTTACAATACAATGTTGAACTCTGATGACCCTGCTCTAATTATAGAATGCTTAAATGGATACCGTTTAAAAGAGAAGATGCCTGAAAACATTGGCGAGTTTACGGCGCCTTTAGGTAAACCTGAAATACTTAAGGAAGGTGATGACGTTACCATAGTTACCTATGGTTCTATGTGCCGTATAGTTATGGATGCCGCAAGTGATTTGGAAAAAGCAGGTATTAGTTGCGAGGTCGTAGATGTTCAGACATTGCTGCCGTTTGATATTGACAACAGTATTGTCGAATCGTTAAAAAAGACCAACAGAATAGTTTTTGCTGATGAAGATGTGCCAGGTGGAGCTTCAGCATTTATGATGCAAAAGGTACTTGAGGAACAGAATGGATATAGCTATTTAGATGCTAAACCCATTACCATTACGGCTAAAGAACACAGACCAGCCTACGCCTCAGATGGAGATTACTTCTCTAAACCGAATTCCGAAGAGATTTTTGATGAGATTTACGGAATGATGTCAGAATTTGACCCCGGAAGATTTCCGGACATATACTAGTTTGCTTTTATTTCAGAAAGAGTAAACTCGGGAGTCTCTACTACATTGCTTCTGTTTCCAGCACGGTCTAAAATGTAGATCTTAAGCTTTACTAAACCATCTCCAAGGAAGAAAGGGAACGGGCCTTGTTGTACCATATTTTGTGTAATCGATCCTTCTAAAGGTGATGGATTACCTAAATCATCACTTAGTATTGGAAACCTACCATTATAGTCAAAAGAACAATCATCATTGATAAGTCTCCAGTCAAATTCCTCCGTTAGTTCGTCTATTTGTCCGTCGTTATTTTGGTCTGTAAAAAATCTAATGTAAATATTATTATGTCTTTCATTCAATTGGTAATAGGTTATAGTATCTAAGGGTACACTATTTCCATCTTGGTCTATCACATTAATTTGTGGCGCTTCGTCCCAAAAAAGGCAAGCCTCATCATTATTAAGGTAGGGGGGTAATGTATCTGTTACTGCGGTGTCTGCTAAAATCAAAAGGTCTTCAATGCTCTCGACTCCAAAATTGAAAAAGTCTCCTGTTTTATTGCTGAAATAATTACGTTCATTGTAGGGAGGTGTATTTTCTTCGCCTTCCAAACCGAGATCGCCATCTCCATCTTCAAAATTTATAGTAAGGATTAGACTATCGAAAGGATTATCGCCACCTTGCTCCTTATAAATTATATTGCTAAATTCTATTCTTGGCGTATCGGCAAACTCCGGATCATCAAAACATGAGGACAGTAGGGTAGCCATTATAGCTGAAATTATTCCCGTAGTGATTATCTTTAATCCGTATTTTTTCATGTTCGTTCAAATATAAAGAAATAACGATTGCAATCTTTTAAAAGTTTTCAGCAAAGACTATTCCAGATAAATGATGCTACTTTCAACGATTTTGCCTGGGAATTATTTTTATATCAAGTTAATAACAATCCCATCTATAAAAGCTTTATAACGCATCTTGGAATAGACATTCGATCAATAAAGAATGTTGGCGAAATCCCTTTTTTACCTATCTCTTTTTTTAAATATCATGAAGTCATGACTGAGAGGTGGGAAGTTGAGGCTACATATGAGAGTAGTGGAACAACAGGCGCCAGTGTGAGCCGCCATTATGTCAGGAATACTAAGTTATATCTCAAAAATACCTCATTCATCTTCAATCATTTTTACGGGAAGATTGAGGATTATCATATGCTATTTCTTTTGCCAAGTTATATTGAACGAGGTTCTTCTTCGTTGGTATCAATGGCTGACTACTTCATTAAAAGATCAGGTTCGAAGTACTCGAATTTCTATCTTAACAATCTCGAAGAACTAATTACCACGGTAGAATCGATCAGAAGAGACGCAGGGTCAAAAAAGATACTTTTGTGTGGAGTAAGTTTTGCATTGCTTGAACTTGCTGAGAAGTTTGCTCCTGATTTACATGACGTAGTGATTATGGAAACAGGTGGGATGAAGGGCAGAAGAAAGGAAATTACACGTAAAGAACTTCATAACTACCTTATTGATCGCTTTAATGTGCTGAAAATACATTCTGAATATGGAATGACAGAACTCTCCTCACAAGCGTACTCTCAGGGTAATGCCAAGTTCAAAACCCCACCATGGATGAAAATTTTGATTCGTGATACTAATGATCCCTTAGATATTGGTAATAAGCGCTCCGGTGGAATAAACGTAATTGATCTTGCAAATATATCATCATGTGCTTTTATTGAAACTCAAGATTTAGGGACTGTTGATAGTAATGGAGAGTTCGAAGTTTTAGGAAGATTTGATAATTCTGACATAAGAGGATGCAATTTGATGGTATGAGTAACGTTGCTTTTAAGTATGTCTAAAATCACTAAAGTCTTGATAGTCTTCATGTTGGTCTGGTTAACCTCTTGTGCTCAATACACTTGTCCTACCTATTCGAAAAGCGACAGCGAACCATCAAAGGCCGTAATAGGTAAAGGTTAGTTACTTATCTCAGTATTTTTCTCGACATCGGCTTGAGTGATATTACCTCCTGACATAATTATGAGCCTTTCAACTACATTGCGTAGCTCTCTGATGTTGCCTGTCCAATTATGTTTTTGAAGAAGCTCAACGGCCGACAGATCGATTTCTTTCTTTTTGGAGCCATATTCAGTTGCAATATCTTCTAAAAAACGGTCTACCAATAAGGGTATATCGCTTGCCCTGTCCCTTAGAGCCGGAACTTTTATAAGAATTACACTCAACCGGTGATATAGGTCCTCTCTAAATTTATTTTCCTCAATAGCCTTTTTTAAGTCTTTATTAGTAGCGGCTACTACACGAACGTTCACCTTTATATCCTTGTCACCCCCGACTCTTGTAATTCTATTTTCCTGGAGGGCCCTTAAGACTTTCGCCTGGGCGGAAACACTCATATCACCAATTTCATCAAGAAAAAGTGTGCCTTCATTCGCTTGTTCAAATTTACCTATGCGTTGCTTAACTGCTGACGTAAATGAGCCTTTCTCATGGCCGAAAAGTTCACTTTCAATAAGCTCAGAAGGAATAGCAGCACAGTTTACTTCAACCAATTGGCCCTTCGAACGGTTGCTTTTTTCATGAATCCAGCGAGCGACAAGTTCTTTACCTGTGCCATTTTCGCCGGTTACCAATACGCGGGCTTCTGTAGGAGCTACCTTTTCTATGGTTTCCTTTACTTCCATAATAGCTTCTGATTCGCCTACAATATCAAAACCTTTGGATACCTTCTTCTTGAGTACTTTGGTTTCCGTAATTAAAGCGCCATTATCAATGGCATTTCTAAGAGTAACTAAAAGCCTGTTTAAATCTGGCGGTTTTTGAATGAAGTCGAAAGCTCCTTTTTTGGTTGCGTCCACCGCGGTATCAATAGTGCCATGGGCGCTTATCATGATAAAAGGTGTATCAACCCCTTCTTCAAAGGCTTTTTCGAGGACTTCCAAACCGTCCATTTTTGGCATTTTGATGTCGCATAAAGCCACGTCAAATTTTTCCTTTGTCAATAGTTTAAGGCCTTCTTCACCATTTTTGGCCTCGCTTACCTCATACTTTTCATATTCGAGTATTTCCTTTAAAGTATCTCGTATACTCTGTTCGTCATCTATAATCAGTACTTTACGCATGTCTTATTATTCAATCAATAAAAAATCCGTCAGTTTTTACTCTGGCGGATTAAAAAAGCAAGTTGTAAGCCGGGTTCTGTCCCACAACAGTAGTGGGTTCTTGTCATTTCTCTAGTCCCAATATCACTATTGGGATCAATCAGCCCACCCATCGTGCCACACTAAAGCGTTTGAGCGAGTAGCCCTTCATCAAAGAAAGCACGACTTATTTGGCCTTTCAGCTCGTAAGGTTTACCCTGCTATTCCGATCACTCGGAACACGGTGGGCTCTTACCCCACCTTTTCACCTTTTCCCTCGACTAAGTCGGGGGTAGTTTGTTTTCTGTGGCACTATCTGTTCTCAGCTAGGCCGAGACCTTCCTGTTAGGAAGTACGATACTCTATGCTGCCCGGACTTTCCTCCCCCGTTCACGATAACTATTGGAACGGGAGCGACAAGACACTTGCTCTGTAAAGATAGATAATATGAAATTGAACTTGATACTACTTAGTGTACATCTACCCCAGTTAATTTGAATTCATATTCGTCGGCTACATTCGCCACTTCCTGAATAATCTCTTTAATTAGATCTTCAGTAGCTGTTTCAACAAAACACGAGTCCTCAACCTGGATGAAATCATCGGAGATCGCAAATTTGGCATGATTAAGATTCGTATTCTCCATTAAGAGATCCTTAAGATCGATACTGGAATTAAACGCGCAAACCTTCGATGAGAATTCAATTAAGTGTCTGTTAAAACGCTTACTCAGTTTTACTGTTCCGAGCACAGTCTGAAATCTTTCGTCAGGCAAAGGCACTATAATTATTGAAGTGGCTCCATCATACTCTGAATATGTGCCGCCAATTTCATCGGCGTATGCTTTCATAAACGCATTTAAATCCATAATTCAAGTGTTTAATTTATGTTTATCAATATAGTAAAAAAATGAAATGGCCAATACGGAATGTGAAATTTTAATTTCCCATTAATTGAATGTGTTCGGTGTGCTTGAAGAATTACTTGGTCTGCGGTGGGTTACTCTGGCGACGGGCTACTGTTAACTTTATTTCTTGAACGTTGAAAAAGCTCTTTTATCTCATTGAAATTTTGTGTGTGTATAAGGCTGAACCCCGTTGTAGTGGTGTTCTGTGTTTCTTCAGTGAGGTTAACCGGGTTATAATTTGTTCTATTGTACATTTTAGCTTTAAACTTTCCGTCCGGAGTAAGTAAGTATTCCACTGTCCAGTCACCTGCTATGCTATTGATATCCGTTCTATTTTGTTGATTGGTAAAGCCCCCGTCACGGGTTACTCTAAGTCGTCCGTCAAGGAAAGTATAGCTGAGCCTCAGTTGAAAAGTGTTATAGGCATCTGAGTCCAGAGCGCCCAAATCGATATCAATTTCAAGGTTTTCATCTACCTGAGTGACCCAATAGCTCAACTGATTTGATAATAGTTCACTTACACTACTGGATATGGAACCACCGGTATTGAAAGATTGTAAAGGGCTGAATTTTTTTAAAATGATAAGGCTGAAGACCTGGCGTTTAAGCTCTTGCTCATCTATACTATTTTTAAATTCTGCAAACGAGAGTTCAAGGTCAACGGTTTCGGTTTCCTGAATGTCTGAAGCGTCGCTAATGGTTGGTACTTGTATATTTCTCGGTAAGTTTTCAGCGGTTATATCGAATTCAACTTGAGGTGATAGAAGCCGGCCATCAATATCTAATAGCACCTGTACCGGATAATTGCGTCTGATCTCAGGAGATTTGCTGTAATCTAAATCAGTATCAGTGAGTATTGGAAGAAGAGAGGCTACTTGATTATAAGTCGCACTTATATCCATTACTCCTTCATAAGGATCGCCAAACCACGATATTTTGCTTTCGGGTAGAATTTCAAATTCTTTGTTAATTATGTTATAGAGAGTAAAATTATAGCCTCCTTCTTCTATAGTGTAATCCCCGAACATATTGAAATCACCATTTGTATTGATTTGAAGGTTAAGGTCCCCTCTTCCTCTACCTCTAATAATATCACCAGATTTAATATCGAAAATTATTTCGCAATAAGCCTCTCGCGTAATGTTAAGATCAAAATCAAGATTGAGGCCGCGAAGGTTTACTTTCTTATTTGCCAGTTCAAACGACTGAGTAGTGTCGTTTAAATTCACAAAGTTTATATAGTCTTCTTGTTCTATGCTTGTTGCACCACCAACAGGTATGAATATCCTCGTTCCTCGGCGACTCGTAGCGTCGGCCGAGATTATCATATTATTTAAAGGTCCCCGGAATTCGACCGTGCCTGACGCAATGCCCGTTCCGTAAAATAGCTCATTGTCTTTGGCTGAGGTGTTAAGGACCATAAAGTCGTTTAAAACACCCTGGATATTTATTGACAAGTTTTCGAATTCTTCATGACTTAAGTGGCCATTAATGGTACCGTGATTATTATTTTCATCTTTAACATCAATCTCTTTGAAACCAATTTGGGTTTCGTTTAAATAAAAGCCCCCGTTTAACGTATAATCAGTGTTTAAGTAGTTAACATGCAGTCCGGCATTTTCAATTTTACCGCCCCCCATTAAGATAGGAGCTTTAAGTGGTCCTGTGATACTCAACTCACCTGTAGCAGTGCCAAATATTTCTGTGAAATAGGAATCAAGGAAGGGTTCCAGTATCTTCAGTTCAGTTTGATTCAGTTTCGCTGTTAAATTTAGTCCTTCATTTCCGGGAGCATATGTTCCTTCAAGATCCAGCACTTTTTGATCCAGCCGATGTATGGCAAAGTTTACGTCGAAGTTTTTGTTTTGATTATTCCAGGTATTCTTGCAGGTGATATCACCTACTAAAAACTCATTTACGCTAAACCTGTAAATGGTGAGATCGCTGGTTACTCTCATGTCATGATAATAGTCTTGCATAGATGTAGACCCATTTACTATACCATCTAAATCCTTACTTAGGATAGTATTTATTGACCCTATGTCAATGCTGTCCAAAGTAAGTAGCAGTTTTTTTTCTTTGTTCTCAGATAACTCCCCTTCGAGCTTAATATTTTGATTTTCGTGGTAAAGGCTTAAATCGTTAATTTTTATTTCTTTACCTGATATAGATATTAAGTTGTCTGCTCTTAACGACCATTTATCATCTAATATGTGAACATCTGATGGTGAAAATTGAATTTCAGTTTTGTTGTCTAAGAAGTCTATTTCTCCCAATAGACGCAGATAGTTTGGATAAGCCACTTGATCTATATCCAATTCGAAATCAATGTGCTTGTTATTCCAAATGGCTTCCAGGAACAAATCCTTGGTTTCTATGCCTGATATATTTTCATTTTCAGATGTGGCATAGAGCGAAGCAAGCACGCTTGTACTATCTGAGATCTTAGAAATACTCAATTGCATTTCATTGCCTAAGAAATGATCGTTTTTGTAGTTAATGGAATCTATTAATGTACTTATATTCAGTATTGAAGTATATCCTCCGATTAAATCGCCTGCTACTTTAGTAGAGGGTGATATATATAGCTCGGGGCTAAACACTTTGGCTATGGGCTCAAAGTCATTGATATTGAGAACATAATTCACTTGGTAGTCTGGTGGACGTTCATGTTTGGAATTGTAGTAGGTCTCCAGAGCTACTTTGTCATTTTCCAGGTTCAATTGATATTCGAATAGGAGTTTGTTGATTTCTTTATAAACTGTACTGAAATTAAACCGTCCATCAATTTTTGCATTAAACAAATTTGTGCTTATAAATACGTTGCGAACAGCTTCATCTCGATCTGAAATAATACCTAAAGAATCAATTCTTAGCTCTTGGCCCCCTCTTCTAACGGTCGTATTTTTGAAATTAGCCATGCCAAGTATATTATCTACTTTCAGGCCTTGCGCATTTACATTAAGGTCGCTGCTTATGAAAACAGGCTCTTCAGTAAAATTCAACTTGCTTAGAAAGGCGGTGTCTAGTTTTGCGCGAACATTAAAGAAGTCAACTCCCCCTCTTACGTCAATGGATCCATTGAGGTCAAGCTTAAGATTTGGATCGTTAACTTTGACATCTCCTTCGAAAAATTCTTTGGTGAATCTGGCATTCGTTTCTATCGCGTGGAACACATAGTCATTTAAGCCGATGCTATCAATCTTTCCGTCCAAGACAAAATCTGCCTGATTTAGGGTAAAACCTTTACCTGAAATCTTACCGTCGAGCGTTACTTTGCCAAAAAGCTCGTTAGAAGTATATCCACCTAAATCAAAATTGATCATTTTAAGAGCGCCACGATAAGAAGAATTATTCACCTCGTCCTGGAGCTTTAAGTTTATATCGGAAGTAATTCTGCCATACTCAGTGAAGAAATCACCATTGGCCACAAAGTCATTAACAAACCCGAAAAAATTAGCGTTAAAACCTATATTTTTTAAAGGGGCCAACCTCCTATAAGTCCTTTCTCTTAAATACTTTTTTAGATCTTCAGTGACAGCATATGAGTTCGTCAGATCAAGGTCTATGAATGTTTCGTCTATGATAGGAAGCCCTACAAGCCTGGCATCTCCACGAATTATGGAACCGCCGCTTAACTTCAGGTCCAGGTCCTTTATTTGTAATGAATTTATTCTACCCTTGTATATACCGGACAGCTCAAAGTACTCACTGAAATCCTCGAACAAAGGTATAAAAACGCCAAGCTCATTGCTATGAATAAGACTATTTTTCAGATCTGCGTTAATAGTAACGTTAGACACAAATTTTCTTAAATCGGTTGCCTTTCTGTACTTAAACTCTACCGATTCTTTGATGCGGCTTTTTCCCACTATTAAATCCAACTCATTAAATTTCATCGCTTGGTTAGAATAGAAAAAATGGGTCTTCAGCCTATCGATGCTTAAGTCGGAAGTGGTATCTTTTCCTTTTAATTCAAGGACATGCATGCTTAATGTGTCGCCCAGTGAATAGAAATTCTGAATATCTGCGGAAATAGAAGAAACGCTAAACCTGTTATAGTTAAACCCAATTTTCACTGAATCGTTGAATGGGTCACTATAGCTGAAAAGGGTTTCATTGAGTTTGATATTGCCAATGGTGAAAGCGACTGTTTTGGTTTTCTTCTTTCTGTCCTTTTTGTTGAGATTTCTTAAATTTCTAATGAACTGATCCATATTCAGGACAATAGAATCACCCATTTTAATTTTCTCCAAGGAAACATAGGCGTTGTTAAGATACAGATCATCCAAAGATGGGTCTTCTAATAGAGTTTTTAACTTATAGTTGATATTGACCGTTTTTGCCTCGATCATAGGGTTTCCGAATGGATCTAGAACCCTTAAACCCTCTAATTCTACCTGATCGAACCAGTCGATATTGATCCGGTTAATTGAAATTTGATAGCTAGTGGCCTCTGAAAGTCGCTTTGAAATGTAGTTTACCAGCTTAGTTTGGACGTAGGGGATCTGAATAGCTCCTGCCGCAGCTGCCAATAAGAGAAACACTGACAGCAGAAACCAAAGAATTGCTTTGGCAAATCGTTTTTTAATAACTTGCGCCAAAATTTAATCAAATGGGTCCCACATTGCTTGCCATAGAGTCATCATGCGATGAAACTTCCGCTTCCGTCATCGAAAATGGCAAAGTACTTAATAATATAGTAGCAACGCAATCTGTACATGAAAATTATGGTGGAGTAGTACCTGAATTGGCTTCTAGAGCTCATCAACAGAACATTGTTCCCGTGGTAAGTCAGGCTTTACAGAACACTGGAATAAAAAGGTCTGATTTAGATGCGATAGCGTACACCCAAGGTCCTGGTCTTTTGGGAGCTTTACTTGTAGGCGCCTCTTTTGCTAAGTCAATGGCTTATTCATTAGATATTCCGCTAATTGCTGTCAATCATATGCAGGCTCACATTCTTGCGCATTTTATTGATAAGCCCAGGCCCAGGTTTCCATTCTTATGTTTAACAGTAAGTGGAGGGCATACTCAAATTGTGCTGGTAAATGACTTTCTGGATATGAAAATCATTGGACAGACCGTAGATGATGCTGTCGGAGAGGCCTTTGATAAGTCTGCCAAACTGATGGGCCTGCCGTACCCTGGTGGGCCCTTAGTCGATAAATACGCTAAATTAGGAGATCCATTAAAGTATTCCTTTCCGGATAGCGAGGTACCAGGCTTAGATTTTTCTTTTAGCGGGATAAAGACTGCTTTTCTGTATTTTCTTCGAGATGAGATCAAAAAAGATGGTGACTTCATAAAAAATAACCTTCACGACATCTGCGCAAGCCTCCAGAGATCGTTGATTGATATGTTAATGTCCAGATTGATTAGGGCGAGTGATCAATTAAAGATTAAAGTAATTGCAATTGCGGGTGGCGTATCGGCTAACTCGGGTTTAAGAGATACGTTAGAGTTAGAAGCAGAGAAAAGACAATGGCAAGTGCACATTCCTGAATTTCAATATTGTACTGATAATGCCGCCATGATTGCAATGGCGGCACATTATCAGTATTTAGAAAGGAAATTTTCTCCATTAGATATAAGTCCGAACCCTAGAATGAAATTTGGAAATGTGTAAGCAAATTTCTTCAGGCGATCAGATTACTCACACCTTTCAGGTAAAGCCGGAAGATTTGGCGACGTTTCAAGATTCAAATGTTCATGAGGTATGCTCTACTTTTGCGTTGGCAAGAGAGATCGAATGGTGCTCAAGAAAATTTGTATTGAAAATTAAGGACGATGATCATGAGGGCATTGGAATCAAATTGAATATAAACCACAAATCACCTGCTTTTCTGAACAATACGGTGGAAATTATTGCCTCTGTTCAGAGCTTTATTGAAAACGAGCTTATTTGCTTCTTTGAAGCCAGAGTAGGAGCAAGAATAATAGCCGACGGAATTACCGGGCAAAAGCTTTTGAAGAAAAGTCGGATCAAAGAGATTTTTTCTACCTTTGACGAACGATGACAAAGGAAAAGCCAAGATTTTCAAATAATATTAATATTAAAAACCGTAAGGCAAGTTATGAGTATGAATTCGTTGATACATACGAGGCGGGGATAGTATTAAAAGGAACTGAAATCAAATCGATCCGCGAAGGTAAAGTAACGCTCCAGGATGGTTATTGCTTTTTTGAAAAAGGTGAGCTTTTTAGTAAAGGAATAAATATAGCTCCATATGAGCAAGGATCATTTTACAACCATGATCCGTTAAGAGAAAGGAAATTGCTGTTACATAAACAGGAACTTGAAAAACTGGAGAAGAAAAGCCAGGAAAAGGGGCTCACGATTATTCCGGTAAAGCTTTTTTTAAATGCCAAAGGGTTTGCTAAGTTGTTCATTGCTCTTGCAAAAGGAAAGAAACTTCATGATAAGCGGGATAGCCTCAAAGAGAAGGATATGAAGCGTGAAATTCAACGGCAAGGATTTTGAAATGAGCTTTATTATATTTTAACACATGAGTACTTCACATGGAATTTGCAGGCTAAGCATGGTACCGGTCAGAAATGAACCTTCTGATAAAAGCGAAATGGTGACTCAACTTTTATTTGGTGACCATTACGAACAGCTGCAGACGGATGATGGTCATAAATGGGCTCGGATTCGTATGCATTTTGATAAGTATGAGGGGTGGATCGATCTTAACCAGCATACTGAAATCACAAAGGAATATTTTGATCAGGTCAACAATTCTGATTATAAAATATGCCTAGATGGCACAACCAGTATTTTATACAAAAAACATCACATAAATGTGGTGCGGGGTAGCATTTTGCCAATATCTACAAGTGAACTTTTTAAGATAGAAGAACAACTTGCGTTCAACGGAGAAGCTAAAAGCCTGAGCCAGAAACGGGAATACGAATTTCTCAGGTCTACCGCACTTGATTATTTGAATACGACCTATTTATGGGGTGGAAGATCTCCGTTTGGAATTGATTGCTCCGGATTCACCCAGATTGTTTTTAAAATATGCGGTTATTATCTTCCCAGAGATGCAAGTTTTCAAATTAATGAAGGTAACCCTGTAGAGTTTTCCGACCACCAGCCGGGCGACCTGGCATTCTTTAATAACATGGATGGCAAGATAGCACATGTAGGTATTTTATTGGAGGGGAATAAGATTATACATGCTTCCGGAAAGGTTAGGATAGATGTACTCTCAAATTCCGGAATTATTGACCAGGTTTCAGGTATAAAAACACACGCTTTACATTCGATAAAAAGAATATTAAAAGAGGCCTTGTGATTTTGCTGGCTTTCCTATTCCTCATTATCTTAAGGGGATGAATAGGAAGGTACTTGTACTGAATCAGGATTATAGCCCAATATCCATTTGTACGGTACAACGTGCTTTTTTATTGACTTATCTGAAAAAGACTGAGATGGTAGAGCCTGCAAATGGATACAGGCTAAGATCCGTTTCACAGAGTTTTCCTATGCCTGCAGTTATCAGACTGACCCGATATGTTAATGTTCCCTATAAAGGTGTGGCGCTTACCCGGCAAAATGTTTTTAAAAGGGATCTCTTTAGGTGTCAATACTGCGGTACGCCTAAAGACCTTACTTTGGATCATGTAGTTCCGAGGTCTAAAGGAGGCAAATCTTCCTGGGATAACTTAGTGACCGCATGTAAAAGATGTAATACCCATAAAGGGGACAGCACCCCTGACAAAGCGGGTGTTAAGCTCAAATCGAGACCATTTAAGCCGTCTTATGTACTCTTCCTGCGAGATTTCTCTGGTTTTCATTGCGAAGAATGGCAGCCGTACTTAGGAGCCTGAAGTAATTTTTCAATGTAAGTAGATATTTACTGTGTGTAAGAGATATTCGAAAATAGTCGTATCAGTTAGCTGCATTGTTGTGATGACTTTGGTAATGTCATTTGCTGGTTATACCCAAGTGAATAAGCTAGATAGTCTGCATGATTTGTTAGACCAGGAAAGTAGTTTAGATGCCAAAGCAAAAATCCATTTGACCTTGGCAGATGAATATACATCGCTCAATTTCGATTCTTGTCGTCATTATGCAACATTGGCCATTGAGCTTGCACTTAAAGGTGACATGCCAAAAACCGTTATAAAAGCAACAATTATTCTATCTCAGATTTCTACCTATCGTGGTGATTTTCTACTGTCCGACTCTTTGCTCAGAACTGCTTATCATATCAGCAAAAAAGAGGTTTTAAGGGAAGAATTGGGGAATGTTTTTCTAGCTCAAGGTCTTTTGTCCGAATTCCAAAGTGAATTTGACCAGGCTTTACTTTACTACGATTCAGCATATCAATTATTTGATGAGATAAGCTTTAAAGAAGGAGTTGGGGATTGCTATATGAACAAAGCTATTGTTCATTATTCCACAGGAAATCTGAAGGATGCTTTGTACAATTTTGATTTAGCTTCTGCAGTCTATCTCGAAATTGGCGATCTCGAATCACAGGTTTTTGTTTTGAATAATTCCGGAAATGTTTACAAGTTATTAGGACTGTTGGACAAGGCTTCAGACAATTACTATGAGGCTCTTAATTTTTTTGAACAAGACCAAGACAAGTCAGGCGTTGCTAACTCTTTATTGAACTTAGGTAATATTGAGATCCAGCTTGAAAACTATCAAAAAGCCAAAAAACTTCTTTTACGAGCTTTTCATTTAATCAATGAAATTGGCGACGATAATAACCTAATTGGCGTAAGTCAAAACCTCGGAGTGGTTTACAGCAGTGAAAACAATTATGATAGTTCAAACCACTATTTCAATATAGCCGAACAAACTTCAGCAAAGTTAAGTTCGGTCGGGGGTTTAGCCATGGCTCTCGAAAGCATAGGAGAGAACTACTTCCACGAAGGCGCTTATGATAGCGCTGCTTCCTACTTTATTCGAAGTTTAGAGTATAAAGTAAAAGAAAATAAACCACGCAATTTAATACTCACCTACCTCAATTTAGCCCGGTTGTTTGATGAACTTGGTCAATCAAAAAAAGCAATGGACTATTTTGATCTGGCATTAGGCAAAGCACAAGAAACAGAGGCAAAAGACATTCTTAGCACGTTGTATTGGGAACTTTATGATCACCATAAGAGAAAGGATGACCTTTCCAGCGCTTTGAAATATTTAGAGGCGTACCAGACAGCAAGGGACAGCCTTATTAACGAACAAAAGACTGAGCAGATACTGGCACAAGAAATCAAATATGAGACCGATAAAAAAGCACGGGAATTAGAGCTACAAGATGCTCTTTTAAGATCTGGGGAGGCCGAACTTCGCAGTAGATCCCTACAAAGGAATTTATTGATTATAGGAATAGTTTTGCTTTTAGGTGCTTTTAGCTTGGTTTATTACTTCAAAAACCAGGAATCAAAAACTAAAGAATTGATTTACGCCAAACAGAGGGAATTAGAAGAAATGCGTACACGCTTCTTTGCAAGTATCTCTCACGAGTTTAGAACTCCTTTAACATTAATTTCGGCTCCGGTATCTCAACTTATTCAAAAATTTGATAAGGAGGAGGACACCAAATGGACGCTCGATCTCATACAACAGAACGCTAATCGCCTTTTAAAACTAATAAATCAACTACTTGATCTATCTAAGTTGGAAGTTGGCAAACTTGAGTTAAAGGTTATCAAGGCAGATATAATTTCCAGCCTGCGTGTAATAGCTGCTGCTTTTGAATCATTGGCGCAAAGTAAGGACATATACTTTAATCAAAGTCTTCCAAAAAGTCAGGTTGTAACTTTTTTCGATAGGGAAAAGGTAGAGCAGATCATCACTAATTTACTTTCGAACGCCTTTAAATTTACTCCTGATGGCGGAACAGTTGAGTTTAGTGTTTCATCGGGAGGAAATGAACTAACCATTGAAGTTAGTAATACAGGTTCTCAAATTTCTGACGAGAACAGGACTAAAATTTTTGAACGTTTTTATCAGGTAGATTCAAAACATCAAGCCGAAGGAACAGGAATTGGTTTGGCGCTGGTCAAGCAATTGGCTGAATTGCATCACGGCAATGTGACTGTATCAAGTGATAGCCGGCATACTGTATTCATTGTACAAATTCCAATAGAAGACGCGGCCTATGCAAAAGATGAAAAACTGGATCATCAATTGAAGGGGTTTGAGGACGTTGATCAAACTCATTCTACGAAGCATAGAACGAATCAGGACACAAATAGCCACGACTTACCTGTGATAGTTCTTGTGGAAGATAATGATGATCTAAGGCGTTACATTAAGGTACAGATCGGTGATTTATACGATGTCAAGGAGGCTACGAACGGGAGTGAGGCCTTAGGATTGGCTATTAAAGAAATTCCTGATTTGATTGTAACCGATTTAATGATGCCTGAAATGGACGGTGAGGAATTGCTGGGAGCTTTGAGAGGTGATCCCAAAACCCAGCACATACCCGTGATCATGTTCACCGCACGGGCTGATCTGGAAAGTAAGCTTACCAATATTAAAAAAGGTGCTGATCACTACCTGAACAAACCATTTGAAATAGAGGAGCTAAAGGTGAGGATCAGAAGCCTGTTAGACCAACGCCAACGGATCAGGGATCATCATCAGACTCAATTTCTCACCAGTCCTAATGCTGAGGATATTTCGTCAAGTCAAGATCGGTTCCTTCAACAGGTTGGCGATGTGCTTATGCAAAATTTAGGAAATAGTGAATTTACGGTTGATGAATTTGCGCGAGAGATGAGTATGAGTAGGGTACAACTTCATCGTAAGATGAAGGCCATTATCGGATATAGCGCTTCTGACTTTGTTCGTCAATACAGGTTGAAAAAGGCCTATGAATACCTGCAGGGCAAAAAGGGTAGCGTTTCTGAGATCGCTTATGATGTGGGATTTAGTAATCTTTCTTACTTTTCAAAAGCTTTCAAAGAAGTTTATAGTATTAAACCCTCTGAACTTATCCAAAATACTGATTGAAAGACTTAAGTTTTGGTCAAAAGGTATTCAAAATACTTCATCAGTATCAAATTGCCTTAAGGGCTACTTTTTAGTATTGAGCTAAAGCCGTAATATTCGTCACATAGATAATAGATATATCATACTATGCATTTTAACTACATCTTTATGTGGTTTTCAATTCGTTAGTTGTGTAAATTATAACTATGGGTTTCAAATGTATTTTCATTTGTCTTTTTCTAAGCTCAGTAGCACTTCATGCTCAAATCGCACGACATCAACAATTGACTATGGACAATGGCCTGTCTCATCACAATGTATTTGTATTACTACAAGACAGGGGTGGATTTATTTGGATAGGCACGGAAGATAGTCTTTGTAAATATGATGGCTATTCTTTTACTGTATTTAGGCATGATCCAAATGATACCTTGTCTTTAAGCTCCAACAAGATAAGATCACTTTATGAGGATCAAGATGGAGTACTTTGGGTTGGAACATTTTATGGACTTAACAGAAATTGTGTCTGCGGATGATCAGTTTCTTGAAAACGCGGTTGAAATTCTTGAAAAGGAACTTGATAATCATGAATTATCCGTGGATCGGTTTGCCAAAGAATTGGCAATGAGCAGAGTGCAACTCCATCGCAAAATGAAAGCGATAATCGGCTGTTCAGCATCAGAGTTTATTCGTCAATATCGGATCAAAAAGGCAAATGAGTACCTGAAAGCCGGAAAAGGCAGCGTATCAGAAATAGCTTATTCCGTAGGTTTTAATAACTTATCTTATTTTACTAAATCATTTAAAGAGGTTTATAAAATCAATCCGTCTGAAGTACAGGAGATGTCTTGAGGTGGATTTCCTAGATTCTGGTCTTCTAGATGTAGCAACCTAATCGTGTGCCGTTCAGATTCCGTCGTCACTTTTAAAAATACAACCCTTGATCTATCTAATTCCACAGTTAGGTCGCCTTCGGGTTGCTTAATACGGAACATGGGCCACAATTTTTGTCGGGTAACACCCACGAGTTCGAGATTTATATCTTCCACTTTATCGAGGCAAAAAATTTGATTCTGGTAAAATCATTGAATGGATTAAGATTGACATCCAGATCTTTTCTTTGTATTTCCTCGGATAAATTGGTTAAGTTGAAATTCCTGGTGTGGGCATTCATTACCGCATCTTTAAGCTCATCAAGAGTTTCGCCCACAACAACGGCCAATTTAAACGGATATATTGTGCTGTTAGACGCTATGTCAAAAGGGCCTGAAGTCGAAAGTATGGAATGAAGACCCGGATTGCTAGCTTCTTCTTGAATTATTCCATTTCTCATTGTTGTTGCGAATCATTTTTTTGTTCCGCCTCATTCAATATTTCCACCGGCATCAAATCGAAAATCTCATTAGAAGGGGTAATACGTTTACCCATTAAATCTTAACCAACTGCATTGATTCCATTTTTTTTACCCATGTAACATTCGTGTTAATCAATGAAACATACCTGTTAAGGACGGGCAACTATTGGGTCTAGATTGCAATTCACAATCAATTAAACCGAAAAATCATGAAAACACTTGAGCGACATTTAAGCGAACTGCTATTGGGCAGTATACCATGCTTACTGGTTATTGCCGGATGCGGAGACGTTGATGATAGCCCCTCAACAAGAGACCTGCTAATCGGTGACTGGGATCTTGAAGAAGTGAATGGCAATAGCAACTTAAATGGTATTTTGTCTATTGAGCTTGAACCTGATGGCGACTATTCCGAATTACTAATCATTAATGGAGTGGGCTCATTCACTAATTCGGGAGAATGGACCTTGATAGGGATGAATGCAGAAGTCGAATACGATGATGGGGAAGACTATGAACTTGGGGTAATGGAATCGATTTCGGAGACACTTTTGGTTAAAGATGAGTTTGGGGATGAATTATTATTTGAGCGAGATTAAATAATAGGTGATGAAAATTCAAAAGCAAATATTAGTTCTGATATGTTCTCTTATTTTCATGAGCAACCTTTTGGCTCAAGATATTATAGTAAAGAAGAACGGAGATGAGATTCAGGCCAGGGTTTTAGAAGTAGCAGCCTCCAAAATCAAGTATAAGAAATTTGATAATAAGGAAGGCCCGGCATATACCATTGATAAAAAGGATGTGTTCATGATACGTTATGAGAATGGTACAAAAGACGTTTTTAATGATTCCAACACATCTGGACCAACAGGCGCGGGGGTGTCAACCAAATCCAGAAATACGTCAGATTTACCACGAGCTTCATTCAATATCAACCCTTTAGGGCTTTTGCAGTTTGGACCCATTTTTCAATATGAAGCGAAAATAGGTCAGCGCACCTATCTTGCTCCACACTTTAGATATGCATACGGTGGTTTGTTGACACACGCCGTCTGGGAAACTTTTGATGATGCGAGCGAGCTTTCAGCTGGAAGCGCTGCCATAGGTTTAGGAATTAAAGGATTTGCTGAAACATCAGGTAATACGTGGTACTATGGAGGTATTGCTGACCTGGGGTGGGGAACAGCACAATATGAAATTGGTGAATCTTCCGAATCAGAGGAAACAGCTACTTCCCTTGCAGTTTTATCTAATGTAGGGTATCGATGGAGATCTTCTAAAGGATCATACCTTAATCTGGGAGTTTTTATTGGTGTTGCTACCGACTTAAGCGCGGAGGAAACTTTCATCAATACTGGCGAGGTGGTAGACCAATCAGGAAGCTTCTTTTTTGGGATGCTTGAACTATCATTCGGTTGGGAGTATAAGTAGAGCAAGCGACTGATGTTAAGAAACATACTATTTATACTAAGCAGTTGTATCATGAATCAATTGTCGGCACAAGACATGCTAGTTTTCAAGAATGGCGAAGAATTAGAAGTCAAAGTCTCTGAAATATTACAGACTTCAGTCAAATACAAAAAGTTTGAAAACCTGACCGGGCCTGTGTATAGCGTCGAAAAGTCGACATTGTTCATGGTCAAATTTGAAAACGGTACCAAGGAAGTTTTTAATCAAGAGCCGACATTGTATGGTAGTGCCACATTTTACTTTTATCGACCTAAAAAGTTTGCCAGTAGCAGGCCTAAAATAATTGTAGGCACTACTGACCCGGATGAGGTTGTGGTGAAATTGAAAAATGGAAGTTGGTATAAGATAGATTATGAACACATTGGAGAGCGAGATTTTGCTGTCGGGGTTTATGCGATCAATCCGGAATTATTCACTGTTAACGTAGTTGAAGACAGCACCTACTACTTAAGGTGTACGGTATTTCCGAGAGGATTAAAGATCATGGCTGAACTGGAGATGGTCGAAAAAGAGGTAGCCGAGAGCGAAATGCAAAGCCTTAAGGAACAAATAAAGAGTTATGTCAATTAGGTCTTTATTTCTGTTGCTCCTACTTGCCGCTTTTTCCTGCACCGAAGTTGACGAAAACCTATCAACATCGGGAGAGCTTGGACGTTGGGAATATTTTCAGGAGTTCAACGGCAATCCGATTTGGTCTTTATTCGAATCTTCGAATGGTGATGTCTGGATAGGAACCGGAGTTGGTGTGAGCAGGTACGATGGATCAGGATTTGAGAATTATACGGTCAATGACGGGCTCATAAGTTCTGTAGTTGTATCGATTATGGAAGATAATAACGGTGATATGTGGTTTGGAACTCCGGGAGGTGTGAGTATTCTCACCAACCAGGATTTTATTAACTTTCCGAACATAGGAGGACTGCCTGCCGATGTATCAAGTCTTTTACTTGATGAAGATGGTGATATCTGGATAGGCACTTTTAACCTCGGCCTTTTTCTGTTAAATTCTGAAGGTCTCTTTCAACTCTTTGATGACCAGTGTATCGAATGTAATGTAATCTATACATTATTGGAGGATTCGGAAGGAGACCTGTGGGTAGGCTCTCAAGCTGATGTCAAGCGGTATGAAGATAACGGCGGTGTCAGATCCTTTGACATCCAGGATGGTCTGGCCGGTAACTCAGTTACTTCTATCTATGAAGACAGCCGAGGATCGTTGTGGTTTGGCACTTTCGATGGCGGTTCGATCACACGGTTAACAGGGTCAGATTTTGACCAATTTAGCTTGCAAAATAGCCTGCCACAAAATTGGATCAATGCCATCACAGAAGATCGATCTGGCAATCTTTGGATAGGAACGGTTGTCAATGGCTTGATTTTATATGATGGTATCCTAATGAGGACACAATTTGAAGGTCCTCCTGATAATACTATTTATTCCATGATAACGGATTCAAGTGATAATATATGGGTAGGTACAGCGGATGGTGGTTTAGCTAAATATATTTCAAAATGAGAAAATATTTAATGAAAATCTATCTCGTATTACTAATCTGTCTCGTTTCGAATCGGGCAGTGGGGCAGGTAGGGGACAGTATCTTGGCTAATGAGACTACATTGATCAGGCCATTGAATGTGCACAAAGGGCAGCTTAGAATAAGTGGTGGTTACAGCTTGCTGATCAGCTCTACAAGATATGATGCTCAAGGTAATAAAATCGACTTATCAGATGAAGGTTTTACCAACATCGGTCATCTGGTGGATTTGGAATTTAACTATGGATTTACAGAGTTTTTGCAAGCGTCCATGGGCATCAATCACTTGCAACAGGCAGAACGTTCGAGAGGCATAGCCATAGTAACCACACCTGATGATCCTATTAACTTTAATGAGATCATAGAGCGAAAAGGTTGGAGTGACATTGATCTAACCCTCGACTTTAAAGCCCCCTTCGTTACCAGGCAGTTTGACCTTGTTTTTTCAGCAGGCAGGTCACTGCCGGTGGCCGCTCATGAACCGGAACAACCGGAACACCAAATTGAGAATTCAGGAGGTTTTAATAATATTACCTACCGGTTTTTAAACAAAGCAGGGCAGGGAACCGGGGCATGGATTTTGGGTGTGCAAAGTAAAATACGCGCTAACAAACTAGGTTTTACACTCGAATATTCACATAGAAATTTCCCGGATGCCGGAAGCAATATCTCCTGGCGCGGTAGCCTCGATAATGATGTCATATCGTACAGCTCAAGTAATTATGATTATCAGTTAGGTGATCAATCTCGGTTTCAGATTTTATCGGAATACCAGGCATGGTCGTTTCTCAACATTTTTCTTGGATATCAGACGCTTCGTACCGGAGAAGGCTGGACAGAGATCACAGGAGTCAGAGCTTTGGTAGAAGAACAAAAAAGAAGCGCTATAGAACTTGGTGCGGAGGTATTAGTTACACCTCGGCTTTGGATCCGACAAGTGGCCTCATTTCCGGTCGGTGGAGAAAATAGTCTCAACCCTTTGATTTTATCTACCCGTGCATCTTACAACCTATTTCCTTTTAACTGATGAAAAAGATAATTGTACTGATAGCTATCATTCTGCCTGTGAGCATGGTCAATGCCCAAGTGCAGGAGGAGCTTACTCCACTTGAAATAAAACAAACTACCGTGGTTACTCAACCCGCTACATTAAAAAAAGGCTTTTTAAGGGCTGGAGCTGCTTTGTCTTTTTCTGCATTAGATAAATTTTTTGACGATGACACCGAAAAAAGGCTTTTCCCGGACAATATTTGGGCAAAGAGCTTGAGCTATCAATTTGCATTTCAGTATGGCGTTTCAGACAGGTTACAAGCTTCGCTGGCTATTCCGTTTAGAAATGAATTCATCAGTCAGTCTTTGTTGTTGGAAGTTCCTTTAACTAACACTTCTACAATATCATCATGGGAAATCAAGGGTAACGGTATAAGTGACATTGAGCTTGGACTTATCTATCAGCTTGTGCCAGAGAACATACTTCGAAGAGCTGTATTAGTTTCTGCTTTTCTAACCTTGCCAACCGGTGAGAAAAATCCGACTGACGTTGTAGATGAGCAGAACTATACCCTACCTACCGGTAGTGGTGAAGGCTCCCTGAACCTGGATATGACTTTGAGAAAGGTAAACTATCCCTTTTCTTATGAAGGTTCTGTAGGGTATAACATTAAGTTTGGTGGGACTAAGGTTCTTAATGTTGGCGAAGAACCCGTTAGTTTTAGATCTGCTAATCTGTTGACGTTAAGAGGGGCGTACAACTTCCACTTGAATGAATGGCTGGCTTTTCAAAATGATGTATTCTACTTTTCATTCGGAGAGGATGAAGTAGACGGCCAAACGGGTGATACCAAAAGATGGGCATTGCAGTACGCACCTCGGCTAAGCTTTCAAATAAAACGGTTCAGGATTAACCAGGCAGTAACATTTGTCTTAAAGGGGCGAAACAGCAGTGCGGATCCGGGGTATACAATGGTTTTGCAGTATGTTTTCTAAAGGTAGATTATCAACAACCTGCTTTCTCTGTGTCCTTCAGGTTTTAGCCATATTTAGCTGTACTACACCTTCTATTGTGGCTACTAAATCAATTCAACTGGGGGATTTGCACAATAATCAACGAAATCATGCAAAGGCCATTGAACACTATGAGGATTATCTGACCACGAGTAAACAATTAGGGGTTTATCGAAATACTGAAACAGAGGCTAGTGTCCACCGTAAGCTGGCCCAGTCCAAAAGCGCATTAAGTAAGTATGAAGCGGCCGAAATGCATTTGCAAAAGGCTAGGGAGCTTGATTCATTGGTAAATAAGAATGAACTCGCACTACTGGAAGACCTACGACTTACAGGCATACTTAAGGCTTACCGGGGTGATTATCAGCAGGCGCTTGGAATTCTATCTGCTGTTTTAAGTAGGAGCGCTTATCTTATCTCAAGCAATAAATCAGTAAATAAAGAGTCGCTCTTGAAGACCCACCTTGCAATGGCCCGGTTACGCATGGCGCTCGGCGATTTCTATGAGGCCCAAGGTCTGCTTTCTAAGGTTCAGTCACTTGGAAAAAGTGTTTCCAATTATACAGAATATGCTGATGAGGTTCATTTGGTTAAGGGAATTATTAGTCGTGAACAAGGTGATTTGGACTCCGCTGAAATTCAAATTAATAAATCCATAGAACTAGCGCAGTCGGCTTCCAGACTGCCGTCAAGGCAGTTTGAAGCTCTGGCGCAGGTTGAATTGCTGAAAGGTAACTATGAAGAAGCATTAAGACATCAGTTAGACGCTTATAAATATGCCGAAAAGATCGGCATCAACTCTCAAATTGTTAATGCTTTACTCCGATTAGGTGATATCTATAAGGCGGTTGGAGATAACAGAAGCGCTGAGGCCAGCTACAGTAGGGCATTGGACTTACAACCTGATGTAACCTCTACCAGAATTTCAAATGGAAGTTCAGAAGTGGCTCGGCTTAAATCTAGTTTAGATATGTATGAATTTCAAGGCGCCAAAACAGGAGTCGGGCTTGCCGCTATTAAACTTGTAGAGTACAAACTTAATCATGACGACTGGAATGATCTAGAGTTGCTTATTTTGACCGCGAGGGCAAATTTTGTTGAGACGGGCAGTGATGAAGGGTTATCGCGCACATTGCTGGCCAGTGCACGCCTATCAGCATATAATAATGATAATCAGAGGGCATTAGCTGATTTAGATTCAGCCTCAAAATTGTCTCAACAACCGAATTTGCAATGGAAGATTTTTCATCAAAAAGGGCTGGTGCACACTCAATTAAATAGTTTCAATAATGCCAGATCAGCTTATGAGCGAAGTATTGCCATCATTGAAGAATTACGGGATAACTTAAACCTTGAGGACCTAAAGAGCGCCTTTTTCTCAGATAAAGTAGATGTGTATGAGGATTACATTGCGTTGCTATTAGAACAGTATAAACTTAGTTCAGAGCACAGGCTTTTGTTAGATGCGTTTGTTCTGAATGAAAAAGCCAGGGCCAGATCGTTTCTTGATATGTTGGGTAACAAAAAAGTAGGTTATTCTTCTGGTGATAAGTCCGTTGTCGAGGATGAGCGACGACTTAGAATTAAGATTAAACAACTGAATCAACAGATTTTTAAAGCCACAGAAAGGAGACAAATCCAAGAACTTAGCCACGAGCTGGAGTTAGCCCAAAGGGAATACCAACAAATTCTGTTGAATATTAAGCTGAATCATCCCTCGTACGATAATCTCATTTCCGTAGAACCTCCGGACCTTGCAAGTATTCAGAACAGACTTGATGATAATTCGGTCATAGTAGAATATTGGTTTGGAAAAAAAGAGATCACTATTTGGATGGTCGATAGGCGAAACATTAAAGCTGTGCAGGTAGCGGTTTCGGAGTTAGAAATAAGCCGTGAAATGTCCGCATTTCGGAATGCTGTTTCGTTGCAAATGTCTGAATTCATCAATAAGAGTTTGAATAAACTATATAAATACCTGATAACACCCATTGAAAGTGATATTGATGTCTACGAAAACCTGATCATTATACCGAACGGCGTCAGTCATTTTTTACCTTTCCAGGCGCTGAGGAATTCAAAAAGCCAGTATTTAATTGAAAAGTTCATCATTTCCACTGCTCCGTCAGCCTCAGTATGGTATCATTGTAAGCGCCTTTCTCAATCAGAATTTCAATCCAAATTCTTGGGTCTGGCGTTAGGAAATTCAGCCATCGGTCAGTTTCCGGGGCTTCCGGGCACTTTAACGGAAGTAAACCAGCTTGCCTCGATTTATAAAAGTTTCGATACCCAAAACGAACAGGGTTTCACGGAGGGGTTTTTAAAAGAAGCGGTTTCGGACTATGACTACGTCCATATTGCAACACATGGTGTGCTAAATACACGACAACCGGGTTATTCGTATCTTTTGATGCACCCTTCGGAGCATGATGACGGTAGACTTACCGTAAATGAGATCTTCAACATTAAGTTAAATGCACGATTGGTCACCCTTAGTGCGTGTGAAACCGGGTTAGGAGAATTGAGCAGAGGAGATGATCTTATTGGTTTAAGTAGAGCATTCATCTACAGTGGAACACCTGCTGTGGTCGTAAGCCTTTGGAAAGTAGACGACGCTACCACTTCGGTGCTCATGAAGAGGTTCAATGGATATCTTAGCAGCGGGAAAGGTGCAGCGGAGTCGCTGGCGTTTGCGCAACGAGATATGATTAATGGAGCGGCTCTTGAAGGTAATAAGGCTGAAAATATTTCTTCTGATGAACTACTATCGAATGTAAGGAGCAGTGGATACGATGATAATGTGCGAAATCCATACTTCTGGGGGCCTTTTACTCTAATAGGGCATTAAAATGTCAGCGCGAACTCGGTGAACTCGTTAGGTTCAGAATCCACAGTTAGCGTTCCATGGTGTAGCTGCATGATCTGACGTGAAAGACTAAGTCCTATTCCGGACCCGGAGTTTTTTGTGGAATAGAATGGAATAAATATCTGATCCAATGCCTCACGGATAATGCCTTTTCCATTGTCCCTTATTGTGATTTTAACATTTTCCATTTCATTGAGTACGGCTTTCAGCTGTATTGTTGGATCAGAGTGTTCTTCAAAGGCTTCTATAGCATTTTTCACAAGGTTTATAATTACCTGTTCAAGTAGTTCAGCATCGCCATCTAATGTTAAATCTTCCGGAACTACAGAGACTGAGATCTGGACGTTGGCTTTTCTTAATTCAATTTTGAGAAGGTTAACTACGTGATCCAACAGCTGCCGAACCGTGAGCTTCTCAATTTTAGGTAGGGGTATTGAGGTATAATCCCGATAAGCATCGATGAACCTTATAAGACCTTGGCTTCTGCTCTCTATTGTCCCAAGTCCTTCCTGGAGATCCTCTACCGCTTCCTCAGGAAGTTCATAGTGGCTTTCTTTACTATCAAGGTCTTCAATCAAAATATCCTTCATTGTAGAAGTAAGCGAGGCTATCGGAGTGATTGAATTCATAATTTCATGCCTTAGTACCTTGGTCAGGTTTTGCCATGCTTCAAGCTCTTTCTTTTGGAGTTCAGGTTGGATATTTTGTAGCGCAACTAATTTCATTTGCTTTCCCCGCAGAATTATATCTGTGGCATTTACCGAAAGCTGAATATCACCTTCAATTCTATGCAATTCACTTTTACCAGCTGGTAAATCAAAGAGAACTTTATACAGCCGAGACTGTGTTTCCAGCAGTTCTTCAATGTTTCGGAGTGTATCAACTTTCAAGAACCGCTTAGCCGTGGCATTGATAAGATGAACATTACCGTTAAGATCATAGGAGATTAGACCGGCGCTTACATGTTCCACAATGGTATTTAAATATTGGAGATGCTCCTCTTTCTCAGATCGTGCTTTTCGGAAAGCCTCTAATACATCATTAAAGGCGATATTAAGGTCCTTAAAACTTTGACCTAACTCATTGTCAGCCGAGAAGGCGCTTACGAAATCTGAATATTTTATGGATTCCAGGAATAGTGTAAGACGTCGGTTTGTTCTGGCGATAAATCGATAAATCTCTGTGAGTTGAATGATAATGACCAAGCCAAAGAGTATTGTGGTGACCATCATAGCGGGGTCCTTCAACGACCAGACTAACCCGGCCATCACTATACCCAGTAGAATTACCCGGAAAGCAACACGAAACCTAAAATCTTTAAAGACCATATTTTTCTAACCTGCGGTATAAAGATGACCGGGTTAGCCCTAATTCTGAAGCCGCCTGCGTGATATTGCCATTGTATTTTTTGAGTACCTTTCTAATGAGTATTTTCTCTACATCTTCAAGCTTGTACTGGTCCAGCATTAGGTTTTCTGCGTCGGAACTATTCTGCTGTTGACTGTTGAAGTTAAAATCTTCCGGTTGTAAAATCTGGCTATTACTCATGATTACGGCCCGCTCCACCGAGTGTTGAACTTCACGGATGTTACCCGGCCAATTATGTTTTTGCAGCCTGACCATAGCGGCTTCACTTATTTTAATAACCTCCTTATTATACTTCTTGGCATAGTAGTTTAGAAAGTGATCTGTAAGCAGGGGAATATCTTCTAACCGATCTCGCAGTGGAGGTAACTCTATCTCTATGGTATTGATCCGGTAGAGTAAGTCCTGACGAAAGCGATTTTCCTTTACCATATCATACAAAGGCATATTCGTGGCGCATACTAGTCGAATATCGATTTCAGTCTCTTTATTCGAACCTACGCGACTAACGCGTCGGTGTTGTAATACCGTCAATAATTTAGCTTGTAGCGGCATTGATAAGTTCCCGATCTCATCCAGAAAAAGCGTACCCTTGTTAGCGATTTCAAATCGTCCGGGTCGATCTTCTTTAGCATCCGTAAAAGATCCCTTTTTATGACCAAAAAGCTCACTTTCAAATAGTGTTTCACTAACCGACCCCAGATCAACATTTACAAAAACCTGAGCTTTTCGTGTTGAGTTATTGTGAATAGCACGAGCCACTAACTCTTTGCCTGTACCATTTTCGCCAAGAATCAGTACATTGGCATCTGTAGCGGCCACCCTATCAATTGTCTCAAATACTTTTTGAATGGCCGGGCTTTGGCCTATTATGTCATTATATCGATCATTTATTTTCAGGTTGATAACTTTTTGCTTTGTCTTCAGTGTCTCTACTTCTATTCTGCTCTCCCTTAGGCGCATCGCTGAGTAAATAGTAGCCAGGAGTTTTTCATTCTCCCAAGGCTTTAAAACAAAGTCTGTAGCTCCTGCTTTTATAGCTTTAACCGCCATTTGTACGTCACCATAGGCAGTTATTAAAACAACTACCGCAGAAGGGTCAATTTCGAGGATCTTTTCTAACCAATAGTATCCTTCTTTACCACTGCTTACATCCTTAGTGAAGTTCATGTCCAGCAGAATGACATCGTAACTTTCATTATTTAATAGTATTGGAATCGCCTCCGGGTTTTTCTCTAAGTCTACCTGGCTAAAATGCCTTTTCAAGAAAATTTTAGCAGCTTTTAATAGATCTTCATTGTCATCTACGATGAGGAGCCTGCCTGTTTTTACCTTATCTGTCATAAATGTCCGATTTCGAGAACTGTGTTTACAAAGTTGATACCGTTTTGGCTGTATGCTGTCAAAAACGCTATTCAAGGCACTTTTAAAATGATATACAATAAATCCAATAAATGCGTCGCTCGAATATACATAAAAAATGTTCGCCAGCGGACGATTCCGTTCATGAATGAACGATAGCGGACTACTATTTTTAATTTAAAGCCGTTTTTGGTCTATGAAACCTAGTTGGCACACTTGTTGGCAAAGAGCAAATAAACTAGAACAACTCAATTTAAATAGGTTTACTCCTCACATGGATAAGAAGATCAAGAAAAAGAAGTGGACGGTAAAGAGAATAGGTACAATTCTCGGTATAACGTTACTTGTGGTTTTTATAGGTTACCAGTTTTTGTTTGCTGATAGAAGAAGTAAGTTGAACGTGGAAGTGGAGAAAATCACAATTGCGGACGTAAAGCGCGGCGCTTTTCTGGAGTTTATCCCTCAAACAGGAACTGTAGAGCCTAGTGTAACTTTCTATCTTGATGCGATAGAAGGGGGAACGATAAAAAAGGTTCATGCTGAAAGTGGCGCCATGTTGAAGAAGGGTGATTTTATTTTGGAATTATCTAACTTGAACAGAGAGCTGAATGTACTTAGTCAAGAAGCCAGCTTAAACGAAAGTATAAACCAGATACGGCGTACCAAATTACAGCTTGAGCAAAATGATCTGCAACAACAGCAAACTTTGGCATTGATAGACAACCAACTCGAGAAGTTAGAGCCCCAGTACAGAAGACAAAAAATGCTTTTTGAGAAGGATCTGATATCAGAACAGGATTTTGAGCAAACCCAGGCCGACTACGAATACAATCTGAAGCGGAGAAAGATTACATATACAAGTTATAAAAACGATTCGATAAGTCGGGTAACGCAACTGCAGCAGTTCAATAAATCTGAAAGCAGAATGACGGCAAGTTTAGCCGGTGTTGGTCAAATTTTAGACAACTTAAATATTCGGTCCCCGATAGATGGACAATTAACAACTCCGCAACTTGTTGAGGGACAATCCGTAAATCCAGGACAGCGTTTAGGTCAAGTAGATAAAGTTGGAAGCTATAAAGTAAGAGTACCTATTGATGAACTCTACCTACCAAAAATTTCGAAAGGCCTATCAGCGACCACAAGATTCAATAACCAGCAGTATCAATTGATCATTACGTATATTTATCCTAACATTATAAATGGACGATTTGAGGTTGATATGGAATTTGTTGGTGATTCGCCCGGTGGCATAAGACGAGGGCAGTCGCTGAGGATGCGTATAGAACTTGGACAACCTTCAGAGGAACTACTGTTACCAGTGGGAGGATTTTATAAGGATACAGGCGGTAATTGGGTATTTGTTGTGAATAGCGATGGTTCAAAAGCAGAAAAAAGAAACATACGACTAGGAAGAAAAAATACTGAGCATTTTGAAGTGCTTGAAGGTTTGGAACCAGGTGATCGAGTAATCACATCTTCCTACGATAACTTTGGAGATAATGAAGTACTAATTTTAAAATAAAGGTCAAAACTCAATTTCTAACATTAAAAAAACACCAATGATAAGAATTAAAAACTTACAAAAGGTTTACACTACTGACGAGGTAGAAACAACAGCTTTGAACAGCATTAATATTGAAATAAAAGAGGGTGAATTCGTAGCCGTTATGGGACCTTCAGGATGTGGAAAATCTACACTACTGAATATACTCGGTCTCTTGGATAATCCGACAGATGGTGAATATCATTTTGGCGAACATGAAGTATCCGGATATTCTGAACGTCAAAGAGCACAACTTAGGAAGGGATCAATCGGGTTTGTATTCCAAAGCTTTAACTTAATTGATGAGCTTACAGTTTTTGAAAACGTAGAACTGCCTTTATTGTACCTAAAAGTACCTTCTGCTGAAAGAAAGCAGAGAGTGGAAGAAGTTCTTGAGCGTATGAATATCATGCATAGAAGGAATCACTTCCCACAACAACTTTCAGGAGGTCAGCAGCAAAGGGTGGCGATAGCAAGGGCAATTGTAGCTAAGCCTAATGTAATACTAGCGGATGAGCCTACCGGTAATTTGGATTCTGCAAATGGAGAAGAAGTTATGAAGCTGCTAGCAGAGTTAAATGAGGAGGGTACTACCATCATTATGGTAACTCACTCACCTTATGATGCAAATTATGCACACCGTATTATTAATTTGTTTGATGGCAAAGTGGTGACGGAAAATATTAAGGAACAATTCCATATTTAAGATTTAATGGAGATCACCCTTATTAAAGCGGTGATCTTTTTTATTTTATTACTGTGTATTGCAAGGTACTTAAAAATACTTAGCACCGAACGTAACCTTTAAGGCTCTTTTTTAGTCATTACAGTATTCCAAGGTCAAAATCTACAACACAAACTCTACTTCCATGATTAAAAATTACTTCAAAATCACTATCCGAAGTTTGATTAAGAGTCAAACGTTCGTTCTCATAAATATAATGGGTATGGGCGTGTCTTTGGCAATGTGCATCATTGCATACCTCAATTATGATTATAACAATAGTTATGATGAACAGCATGTTAATGCTGAAAGTATTTATCGTGTCAACTTTATTCGAGAGTTTCAGGGATACCAGGCAAAGAATGGTATAGCCCCTCTGCCTCTTGGTAACATGGTAAGAGGTAAAATGGCCGGGGTGAATCAGGTAATACGATATATTCCGAACGGAGGTAACTTTAGAATAGGAGATGAGCTGTTTAATACCGGTATAAGCTATGCTGATGAAGGTTTTCTGGAGTTGTTTACTTTTCCACTTGAATCAGGCGCTGCTGCTGATTTTGATGATAAATCTCGAATATTTATTAGTAACGAGCTAGCTGTTAAATACTTTGGCCAGGAAGATGCACTAGGTAAGCAGATTACCAATGTTTTGGACAGTGGTACCCGTGAATACATCATAGCCGGTGTTTTCGAAAAAATGCCGCATAACTCCAGTTTTCAATTTGACGCGGTAACTCACTTTGATAATTATCTTGATCTCAATCCCTCTGTAGATGAAAACAACTGGCGCTATTGGTGCACGCTATTTCTGGAGGTAAACAATCCGACGGATATTTCTGCGGTAGAGGCAGATCTTCAGCAATACAAGGAGCCTCAAAATAAGGCCAAAGAGGATTATCAGGTATCACGATTTTATCTAGACCCTTTTGTTGGTATGGCCGTTAGAGCAGTCAAGGAAGATGTGAATAACCATTGGTTTAGAAATAGTTTACCAAGTGCTGCTGCTACTTCACCGGCTATAATGTCTGGCTTACTGTTATTAATTGCCATTTTTAATTTCACAAATACTTCTATAGCAATGTCGAGCAGAAGGTTAAAGGAGATCGGTATTAGAAAAGTCATGGGCAGTAAGAGAAAAGAATTAATCGCTCAATTCTTGCTCGAAAACCTCTTTTTATGTTTGCTTTCTGGAATTATAGCTATTTTACTAGCGGAGCTCCTTGTGCCAGCCTATAATAATATGTGGGATTTTCTTTCACTTGATCTCAACTATCTCACGAACATAGGCTTCCTTTCTTTCATGTTTACATTGCTATTGTTAGCAGGTCTGTTAGCCGGTATTTACCCAGCACTTTACATCACTAAATTTGAACCTACTAGCATATTAAAGGGTACATTTAAATTTGGTGGCAACAACTGGGTAACCAAAGCCTTACTTTGGGCTCAGTTCCTTATAACAGTCAACGCTATAATAATGGCTGTAGGGTTCATACAAAATGCACAATATCAGCAGGATTTTGACCTGGGTTTCAGCACGGACAATATAGTTTACAGCTATGTAAGTGGAGAGGACGAATTTGAGGCATACAAAAAAGAGCTCATTGACAATCCAAAAATAAAAGCAGTTTCCGGAACTAAGCACCATATCATGTCCGCTGCTTATGGCGACCCTATTAAGTATGAAGATATTTTGCGTGACGTGACCATATTCGAAGTTGGCTTCGATTACTTTGAAATGATGGACATCAAACTTGCCGCGGGTCGCAACTTTAAGGAGGAATCGCAAACTGACATAAATGAGTCCATCATTGTTAACCAAACCTTTCTAAATGAGTTTGGTTGGACAAAAGAAGAGGCTATAGGAAAAAGGGTGGTGTGGCTTGATACCGTGCAGTTATATGTTGTTGGTACGGTCAATGATCTATATACAAGCGCTTTGTGGGGAGAATTGGAGCCAACAATGTTCAGGTTGAACAGAAAAGAGGAATATAGCAGGATTTTAGTAAAAGCTGCAAATAAAGATCTGAAGGAAGTAAATGAATATATGGAGAGCAAATGGAAGGAAGTATTTCCTAATCGTATTTACTTCGGAGAATACATGGACGACGAAATGGCTGAGTCAACTTTAATAAACAAGAACATACTCATTTTATTCGGTTTTCTCGGAGCTATCGCCGCCTTGTTATCTGCTAGTGGTCTTTTTGCCATGGTAAGTCTAAATATCATTAAAAGAACCAAGGAAATAGGGGTGCGCAAAGTACTTGGTGCGTCTATTAGTAATATTGCCAAAAAGTTGAATCAGCAGTTTGCTATCATATTACTTTTAGCGGCTTTAGGAGGTTCTTTACTTAGCTATTTTTTACTTGACATTTTAATGGGTAGCATTTGGGAGTTTTACAAAAAGGCGGATCTATTTACCTTCGTTTCCGGTACCTTACTCATTTTTGGTATTTCTTTTATTACGGTAGGATTTAGAATTTACAAGGCGGCCTCAATGAATCCGGTAAATACATTGCGATCTGAATAACTTTTACCTGCCTGCTGCAACCTATTGCATCAGACTGTAGTCTAAATTTTACTGGTCATTATTTTCAGGGTCAAAAACAACAACACTCATGGTTAAAAATTACTTAAAGATTACTTTTCGCAGTCTTTGGAAAAGTAAAATATTCGTATTTGTAAATATAATTGGAATGGGCATGGCCATCGCTTGTGCAATAGTAGCATTCCTTAATTATGACTTCAACATAAACTTTGATAGTAACCAAGCTGATATCGATAATATTTACAGGATTGATGCTGAACGGGTCTATCAAAATAGAAAACAGGTGTACGGGATGTCTCCGATGCCCTTGGCCGAAGTGGTCGCAAATAACATTGGCGACGTCAATCAAGTGATGCGTTACATGCCTAGTGGTGGAAATTTTAAACTAGGTGATGAACTATTTAACGAGAATTTCACATTTGTTGATACTAGTTTCTTTGACTTCTTCTATTTTGATATAACACAAGGGGATAAAGAGGCTCTCAGCTCAAAGTCTAACATCATTATCAGCGCCACAGTGGCTGAGAAGTACTTTCCGAACGGCAACCCGCTAGGTCAGACCCTGACTCATTTCGCCAACGATGGAAATAAAGATTATAAAGTAGTAGCTGTTTTTAAAGATCATCCATTGAACTCCAGCTTTTCGAATGTTAGAATCATAACTGTCATTGACAATTTTTTTGATCTCCAGAATGCAAGTAAGGAGCCTGCCGATGTAAGACATGAAAACGACTGGTCAAGATGGGTAACTACTTTTGTTAAAGTGGATGACAAGTCCAGGACAAAAAGCATAGAAGAAAGGCTGATAAGCAATTACATTGAAATACAAAATAATGCGCGGCTTGATTTTAAACTTGACAAGTATACGCTGGAGCCCTTTGAAGGTATGCCGCACCGGGCTGCCGATGACCAGGTTTGGGGTCACTGGTTAAGGTCCAGTATGCCGCCACCGGCAGTCTTTGTTCCGGCCATAATGGCGATTCTTATATTATTGATCGCATGTTTTAATTTCACCAATACATCAATGGCCATAGCTTCCAAAAGGTTAAAAGAAATAGGGCTTAGAAAGGTTATGGGTGGCTTGAGACAACAACTCATTATTCAATTTTTACTGGAGAACATTGTTTTGTGCTTTCTATCACTTGTTGCAGGTTTGCTTTTCGCTTTTTTCTTAGTGCCCGCATACAGTAGCCTCTGGCCGTTTTTGGAGATAAACATGGGTTTTTCACAAAATGTACAATTCTATTTCTTTCTCCTTGTTGTATTATTGTTTACAGGGTTAGTCGCCGGGAGCTATCCAGCATTTTATGTCAGTAAGTTTGAACCCGCAAGTATTTTGAAAGGTTCGTCCAAGCTTGGAGGTACCGGACGGGTGACTAATATTCTCCTTACTCTCCAGTTTTCCATTTCGCTGATCGCCATCATTTTAGGCGCTATATTTTACGATAATGCTATTTATCAAAAAGAGTTGGATTATGGCTTTAACAAAAGCGGGTCCATTTCATTATACTTCAATGATCTTAGCGAATACCAGATCTACAAAAACAGCATTTCAGATAATGCAGATATTATTATGACTGCCGGTTCCGAACATCAGATTGATCGCTCCTACAGGAATGATCCGGTCATCAGTGGAAGTGAGCAATATGATGTAGATATTCTTCATATAGGTAATAACTTTTTTGAAACTATGAATTTTAAGCTTATTGACGGTCGTGGGTTTAGAAAAGATTCCCAAACTGATATAACCGAATCCGTAATTGTGAGTGAGGAATTAGTGAAAGTTTTTGAATGGGAAAAGCCCTTAGGGCAGAAGCTCGTTTGGATGGATACGGTTTCGCTTTACGTTGTAGGTATAATGCAGAATGCATTTCTTGATGGTCTTTGGGAACCCGTAACTCCTCTTATGCTGAGGTATGTTCCAGAGGAAGACTATCATTTTCTTACTGTAAAATCATCAGCTGACAACCTGATTAAGGTTAACGAAGATTTAGAGACGACTTGGAAAGAAGTATTCCCTGATAAGATGTACACAGGCGGGTACATGGACGAAGAAATGACCGACGCTGCCATAGTCAATGATAACGTACTTAAAATGTTCACCTTCCTTGGACTTGTAGCGGCATTTATGTCTGTTATTGGTCTCTTTAGCATAGTATCATTAAGTGTACTTAAAAGAATGAAAGAAGTGGGTCTAAGGAAAGTACTGGGGGCCTCTATCTCGCATTTAATGTTTATTCTGAATAGAAAATTTATCATCATCTTGATGATAGCCGCTATAATCGGTAGCGGGCTAACATATGCAATAGCTAATCCGTTCATGGACATGATCTGGACATATCATGCAGAACCGGGTATTCCAGCGTTTGGAACAGCGATCTTGATGTTGTTATTCTTTGCCTTGTCAACGATCAGCTTTAAGGTATACCGTGCTGCCACCGCAAATCCTACTGAAACAATACGTACAGAATGATTTTGATAAGCCAATATTCTCATAGGTATTTAACATTTTAAATGAAGGTCAAAAATCAGTAACAATGTTTAGGAACTATATAAAAGTTGCAGTTCGTAACATCGCAAAGCAAAAATTCTTTTCAATCATTAACATTTTAGGGTTAGCGTGTGGTATCGCCAGCGCTTTGTTTGTGGCGCTCTACATTTTTGATGAATTGAATTATGACAAGTTTAATGAAAAAGCAGATCGCATTTATCGCGTAAATCTGCATGGAAGGCTTTCAGGTCAAGAGATATATACAACCAACACGAGCCCGCCCATATACAAGACCTTGGTGAATGAAATTCCCGAAGTGAAAGAAGCTGTACGCGTACGTGACATGGGGGAATGGATATTTAGAAATGGCGCTGTAGCTTTTAACGAACCCGGCATTTTCACTGCGGATTCCAACTTCTTTAGTGTCTTTAGTTTTAAAATGCTTTATGGAAACCCTGAAACGGCATTGATAGAACCGCAAAGTCTCGTGCTCTCCGAAGACCTGGCCAAGAAATATTTTGAGGAAGCTTCAAGTGCTTTAGATCAATCTTTATCAATTGGTAATGATAAAATGGAGTATAAAATAACCGGAGTGGTTGAAAACGAACGACCGGATTCGCATTTAAAATTTAACGCGATTATTTCAACAAGGTCTTTTCAATGGATCAATAATAACAACTGGTTAAACAATTCGCTATGGACCTATTATGTACTTGGCCCTACAGGTACCTCTAAGGACGTAGATACGAAACTGGAGCCTATAATGGAGCGTAATGTTACTCCTGTTATGCAGCAATTTGTAAACAAATCGCTTGCAGAATTCAGAGCTGAAGGCGGTATTTACGAATATACCAGTATGCCCATGGTGGACATCCATTTAAAATCAGATTGGGAAGACGAGCCTGAGCCTCCGGGTGACATCGCTTATGTATATATTCTTGGCGGTATCGGCTTGTTTATAGTCTTATTGGCTTGTATAAATTTCATGAACTTGACTACGGCGAAATCTGCCGGCAGGGCAAAGGAAGTAGGTCTTAGAAAAACGCTAGGATCACTAAGAAAAACATTGATTGCACAATTCCTTGCGGAATCTATGATCTACTCCGTTATGGCGGGAATATTAGCCTTGATCATAGTCTACACTTTATTGCCATCGTTCAACACCTTGGCTGGAAAGGGGCTGGCTTTTGAAAGTCTCCAGCAGCCCTTAATTGTCGTTATATTTACCTTGCTGGTTATTTTTGTGGGTATAATGGCGGGTAGTTACCCTGCATTTTATCTTACTCATTTTAAAATTACCGAAGTGCTCAAGGGCAAACTTAAAGCCGGAATGAAAAGCGGAGGAGTCAGGAGCGTTTTGGTCACTTTTCAGTTTTGGATATCTATCGTTCTTATCATTTGCACAGCCATTGTTTATGAACAGCTGATTTTTGTTCAAAACAAAAATCTTGGTATTGATAAGGATCATATTATAATGATAGAGGACGTAAGCCGCCTTGAGAATGATGTTGTGGCCTTTAAAAATGATTTGGTATCTAACTCTTTTGTTATAGGAGCGAGCTTTGCCAATAATACCTTTCCTGGCTCTAGTAATAATACTGTTTTTAGGTATGCGGGAAGTGAGCAAGATTTTCTAATGTCGACCTATTTTTGTGATTATGATCATTTAGATGCTTTGGGGTTTGAGATGGTCGAAGGACGGTTCTTTTCAAGAGGCTTCCCATCGGATTCTACTGTAGTTGTTATGAATGAAGCAGCAGTTAAAGAATTTGGATTTACTAACCCTCTTGAACATAAGATCGTCAATTTTAACTTTGATGAGCCCCTTGAAATGGATATTGTTGGCGTAATAAAAGACTTCAATTTTGAGGACTTGAAATTGGCGGTACGCCCATTAATTCTTGTGCTGACGGATGAGTCCAACCAGTTGTATATGCGTTACACCGGAGAGGAACCGACAGAAGTTTTAGATATGCTATCGAACACCTGGGATAAATATGCAGGTGGAGAGCCGCTGCAATAC
>ERZ1740070.85-NODE-85-length-68189-cov-15.256524_pt1 | contig 68189 bp, 61 predicted proteins | sample MGYA00581734_ERZ1740070 | MGnify/ENA primary metagenome ERZ1740070 (study PRJEB43018, sample SAMN04849744) | marine metagenome | isolation source: floating plastic debris | place: Pacific Ocean | collected 2008-09-01 | study: EMG produced TPA metagenomics assembly... | reverse complement strand
TTTTCATTTTTCAATTTACTTTTCTTCGACAATACCATTGATCTTACACCAGAAGAAAAGACCAAAATAATACAGCACGAGAATGCCCATATTAAACAGTGGCACAGTGCAGATATTATCTTAATTGAAATAGTGAAGGTTGTTTTCTGGATAAATCCGATCATTTGGATGTTGAGAAAGTCACTTCAAAATGTACATGAGTATTTAGCTGATGAGATCATTTTAAAGTTTAGCAATCCGGCTCAGTATAGCAGCTTACTCGCAAAAATGGCGGTTAAGCAAATGACACTATCTCTGGGTCACCACTTTAACAAGTCATTAATTTTAAAAAGAATAGAAATTATGAAGTCACCAAGAAAGAAACCTACCGTATGGAAATGGCTGAGTACCTTACCGTTAGTAGGCCTTGTAGTTTTTGTATTCAGCTGCAATGATGAAACTATGAATGATGTAGCAGAAGTCATGGAAACAGCAAAACAAACCGATATTCCGGTGCATTTAACAGACAAGGTTGCTGAATTAAAATTAAAATATCCTGAAGCCGAATTCGTATATTTTGAAACGGCCATGGATAATGAATCTAAGCTGAATGAATTTAAAAATATTGATCCTGCCACTATTGCCCTGGTAGAAGTAAAGAAAGATCCGGATATTGTGGGTGTTTTAGTAAACAAAAACGGGGTGCTGGAAAAAGTGGCCAATGCTACAACTGAAGGTGAAATATTTCAGATTGTGGATCAGCCTGCCATGCCTCAAGGGGGATACGAAATTTTCTATGAGCACTTAAAGAACAATATGACCTACCCCGTTCAAGCGAGAAAACTGGGTGTCGAGGGTAAAGTTTACGTACAGTTTGTCATAGACAAGTCGGGAACCATGACGGACATCACAGTGGTTAAAGGGATTGGCGCCGGTTGCGATGCAGAAGCCGCCAGGGTAGTTGGATTGCCGTATGAATGGTCTACTCCCAGACAATCGGGAAATCCTGTAAATCAAAGAATCATTCTGCCCATTACTTTCTCACTTTCTGGTGGGTCCGGGGCAGAAGCCAAGAAGGAGACTAACACCTGGTTGGAATTTGAGAAAATGGAATTAGGAGATGAAAAGACCATTACCGGTAAATTGGTTTCTCAAGATGGCAAGCCTTTGCCGGGAGTAAATGTGGTTGTTCAAGGAACTGCTGTGGGAACAGTGACCGACTTACAAGGTGAATATAAAATAAAAGCACCGAAAAATAGCACATTGGTTTACTCATTCATAGGACTCAAAACAACAGCACATCAGGTTGACTCAAAAAGTGTGGTTGACCTGGTAATGCTCTCAGAATAAAGTAGGTTAGATCTAAGTAAAAAGCAGCTCAATCGAGCTGCTTTTTTTGTTTGTCCATTGCGCTGGTCTTCCTTTATTTGCGTCCATGTTCAAACTAAAGTATTTCGTCTTTATGATGGCCTTTGTGGTCGCGGCATCTTCCTGTAAGGTAAGTAGACTGCCCCAGTCATCAGATCAGAGTGACAGCGCCAGTGTACCGTTAGATACTACGGTCGCACCACTTGATTCAACCCTTACCCTGATTCAGGATTCGGTAGAAATTGAAATCTTCCGACTTTTAAAGGACACTGTAACAATCATTGGCGTGGGCGACATTATGATGGGTACCAATTATCCCGATAAAGGCTATTTACCACCCAATAAAGGGGCAGATCTATTGCGAGATGTAAAACCTATTCTTCAAAATGCCGACGTCACTTTTGGAAACTTAGAAGGTGTAATTCTGGATGATGGTGGAGATGCTAAATACTGTCGAAACCCAAAAATTTGTTACATCTTTCGTTCTCCGGAATACATGCTCAACCACTTGAAGGGCGCAGGCTTTGATGTGCTCAGTACTGCCAATAATCATGCCGGAGACTTTGGCGATCCAGGGAGAAAGAATACGGCTCGTGCGCTTGACTCCTTAGGTTTCTATCATGCAGGACAAACCACACATCCTTATTCAACTTTTATGGTTGACGGCATGAAATATGGCTTCGCGGCATTTGCTCCAAATACGGGTACTATGAGTATTCATGATCTCGATAAAGCTGGCAAGATTGTATCTATGCTAGATTCTATTTCCGATGTGGTAATTGTTTCTTTCCATGGCGGGGCAGAAGGCAGTAAGTACCAAAATGTGACACGGGAAAGCGAAGTTTTTTATGGAGAAAATAGAGGTAACGTATATGACTTCTCTCATAAGATGATCGATGCTGGTGCTGACATTATTTTTGGTCATGGACCACATGTAACCAGAGCCGTTGATATATATAAAAATAGATTCATAATCTATAGCCTTGGCAATTTCTGTACTTATGCACGCTTTAATCTAAAGGGTGACAATGGATTGGCTCCCATTATAAAAGTATTCACAAATCCAGAAGGAGAATTCTTAAAGGCTGAGATCACCCCAATCGTTCAAAGAGCTCCCGGGGGACCAAAAATTGACGCTGACGGTCGGGTCATCACCAAATTACGTGAACTGACCGAAAAAGATTTTCCTGAAGTACCCGTAAAAATTGACGCGACTGGTATAATTACTTATCTTCAAGATTAATTCATTTTAAATGCCGTACAAAGAGAAAGTCATTGAGAAAAAATATTATGCCATTGGAGAAGTGGCTGATATGTTCAAAGTGGCTACTTCTTTAATAAGGTTTTGGGAAAGCGAATTTGATGTTATCCGCCCTAAGAAAAATCGAAAAGGGAACCGTCAATTTACTAAAGAAGATATAGAGAATGTTAAACTTATTTATCATTTAGTAAAAGAGAAGGGTTTTACGCTCCAAGGTGCAAAAGACATGCTTAAGAATGACGCCGGAGCGGTTAAAGACAAAATGGAAATCATTGATTCCCTTAATAAAGTAAGACAATTTTTATTGGAGCTTAGAGACCAAGCCTGATCTTTTCAATGGAGAGTAATCGGGTAGCTCAGCTGGCACTCCATTTTGTACCGCATATTGGTAACTTCCTTATAAAGCAGCTTATTAGTTACTGCGGATCTGCCGAAAGAGTATTTAAAGCACCTAAAAATAAGCTACTGAAGGTTCCTGGCATTGGAGATGTAGCAGCAAATGCAATTCTAAAACAGCGACCGCTTGAGCGTGCACGAGCTGAATTCGAAAAGGCTCAAAAAGATGACGTTAAAATTCTGTTTCATTCAGATAAAGATTACCCTACTCGATTAAAGCAAATTAATGATGCCCCGAGCATACTTTATGTAAAAGGTGTCAATAATCTCGAATCTAACAAAATGGTAGGCATAGTAGGCACACGTAATGCTACCGACTATGGCAAATCCTTTACATCCGAACTTGTAGAGTCGCTAATGGCTCATAAAGTAATCATCGTTAGTGGACTTGCTTATGGTATCGACATCGAAGCTCATAAATCGGCAATAAAAAATGAGCTGCCTACCATAGGTGTAATGGCAGGTGGAATAAATAAGATTTACCCTTCAGCTCATAGAAAAGTAGCCGAAGACATGCAACTTACAGGAGCAATTATCACGGAACAATCGTATGATAGTGTTCCTGACGCTCCAAAATTTCCAGCACGAAATCGTATTATTGCCGGTTTGTGTGATGTGATTATTGTGGTTGAGGCAGCCTCCAAAGGCGGTGCGTTAATTACCGCAAATATTGCCAACGACTATAACCGCGACGTATTTGCCGTACCAGGAGACCTCAACCGTCAATATTCAGAAGGTTGCAATAACCTGATTAAGCAAAACAAAGCCCATCTGCTAACCGGGATCCAGGATATTGAATACATCATGAATTGGGATGCATCGGATCAGGTACCAAAGCAAAGTGTTTTACATCTCGATTTATTCAATGACCAGGAACAGTCAGTAATTGAAACCTTACGAGATCAAAATGAGGGGGTTCATATCGATAAATTGAGCTGGGTCACACAAATACCGGTTAATAATCTTGCTTCTATTCTTTTGGCCCTGGAGTTTCAAGGTCATATTAAATCGCTACCCGGTAAGAAATATAAGATGAATTAATTGCACACTATTTTCGTGTACACTAAATTTGTATAATGCTAAAGAATATCACACTATCGGCAGAAAAGTCTTTAATTGACAAAGCGCGGGTCAAAGCCAGAAAAGAGCACACCACGCTAAATGAACGTTTTCGCCAATGGCTGAAATTTTATGCTCAAGATACTAGAACCAAAAGCGATTACTTACAATTCATGGAAAAAGAAAATCTCGGAAAACCAGGTAGAAATTTTCAAGAGATGAGATGAATGAAAGGTAGGTTCTTTCTGGATACCAATATTTTTGTTTACTCTTTCGATGTGGATGCTCCTGTTAAAAAGGAAGTTGCTACAGATTTAGTGGCTCAATCCTTTGCTGAAGATTCAGGAGTAATAAGCTATCAGATAATACAAGAGTTCTTAAATGCGGCGTCCAGAAAATTTAAGATCCGCTATCCAGGAATAGTTTATCCCAGTATTTGACAAAGTTCATGGAGCAGTTGTGTAAAGTGTATCCAAGGATTAATCTCTACGTCGAAGCGATAGACATACATGACAGGTGGCGATTTTCCTTTTATGATTCGCTTGTCATCTCCTTAGCACTTCAAGCACAGTGTGAGATCATTTATTCCGAAGACTTGCAACATGAACAAGTGATCAAAAATACCAGAATCATAAACCCTTTTCTATAGCTTGATCATATTGCTCTTTAGTGTCAATATCGAAAAGCACCTCGGCAGAATTCATTTTTACGCTATAAAGATGGCTTGAATTCTCTTGAACTATACCTCTGCACCCTTCCATTTCCTGGTGATTTAAAATATCATTTCGATAATCACCCGAAAATATAACAGGATTCCCTTTCCTGTTATTATATACCGGAACCAATATGGTCTTCTGATCATCCACATAATACTTTCTAAAGGCAGAAGTGAGCCCATTGTAAACCGGAAAATCAATCTTGGGCATATCGGCTAAGCAAATCATGTAACCCGACGTATCGACACCAGCCGCATTGACGCCAGCCTGAATGGACGTGGTCATTCCTAACTTGTATCGCTTGTTCTCAATAACCTTATAGCTTTGATAGTCTCTTGACGTGATGTCCCTGATGCTTTGAATGGACTGCTCGCTGCCCACCACGATTACCTCATCTACATTGCTTCGTGAAAGTTGATATAACACTTCCTCCAAAATTGTCCGGGATCCATAGGGTAGAAAAAGCTTCTTACCTCCTTCCATACGCTTGGAAAGGCCGGCCGCCAAAACGATAGCAGAAACTTTAGCCAACAATATAATTCTTTATATTATCGTACTCTTCGGGGGTATTCACGTTGGTCAATACTTCGGTATGATCAAGCTGAACCTCATGAACATCAGAGTTGATCAAAACCTTTCGCGGACAGGAATAGCCAAGGCTTAAGAAGTAAAGCAGTTGCTGATAAGCGCGCGGCTCCCAAACGGTAATCAATGGCTCCGGAAAATTGGTCTCCGGGTTATGGAAGCACGTAGCTACTTTAGAAATATCCCGGTTATTGATTAGTCGTTGTAAAGTTAGCTGATCAAGCATGGGAACATCGCAAGCCACTGAAAGCCAGGCGGCATTCGGATTCTGCCTGAAGGCTGAAAGTATTCCGCCATAAGGACCTAAACCTGTAAAAGCATCTTCAATAAAGGAATAGCCACTATTCAATTTAATTTCACTTCGTTTGGATATAAATGTTTCTGAACATAGGCTCGAAAGAATATCGGCCATATGCTCTCGCTGTGGCTTGCCATGATAGTCAATCGCTCCTTTATCGTGCCCCATACGTGTACTTTCCCCTCCCGCCAAAACAAGACCGTTTAAGAGCGGCTTTCGTGATGAAATAGCTGCTTTAAGGATATGCAGAATGGAGTGAGTATCGTTGATGTTTAAGACTGGTAAAGTAGAATAATGCGGAATAGCCTCTTTTATAAAATCATGTACCTCCTCTTCCCGCTCATCCAGCAAAATCATTATCACATCGGTTAGCCTATCAAGCTTCCTGCTCAATGATTCCTTTTTCTTCTTGTTAATGATTACTATTTGCTTTAGAGCGGTAAAATGGTTTCCGTTCACAAGAACAACGTCCTGATCATTGAACATTCTTTTATACTCGTACGTCAAGTCTCTGGAATAAAACTCAAGCCGGTTGTGATCAATTTTGTCCGTGTACTTTACTTCAAAAGGGCTGTTGTAGTTAGCTGCATTGTGATCCGCATCCACATATCCTGTTCTGAAGTCTTTTTTAAGTTCAGTACCTAACCGGTCTGATAAATCCTGGATAACAGAACATGGCGCACCTAATAGGGCGAACTCATTTCTATGAAACTTACCACCTACAGGTTTCTGAACAAATGCATGCTGTTTATGCTCTTTTGAAGTCACTCTTCCCTCCTGTCTTTTCCATTAATCTGGTTTCCTTAATTACTATGTTATGTGAGAAACCTTTACACATATCATAAATGGTTAGAGCCGCCACTGACGCCCCTGTGAGCGCTTCCATTTCCACTCCGGTCTTTGAAGTCACCTTAGCCGTGCACACCACCACTACCTGCTTATCGTTATTCAAGCTTATGTCTATGGTGCATTTGTCAAGACCAATGGGATGACACAAAGGAATAAGCTCACTTGTCTTTTTGGCTGCCATTACTCCGGCGATAATTGCGGTCTGAAACACCGGACCCTTCTTGGTATGAATCTCATCATTCTCAAACCGAGCTATGATTTCAGTATCCATTTCCAATATACTTTGAGCTTTCGCCACACGTTCAGTGACGGATTTTGGTGAAACATCTACCATAGTAGGGTCACCAGCAGCGTTTAAATGCGAAAAATCGTTGGCCATAACCAAAAATACGACTTTGATCCGACTTGCATTAACCAACTAAACAAGTCACACCAGATATTCTTGCTTGATGTATTTTACGCGGATCATATGACACAAACAATGAACTGATAACTCAGTGACAGCTACAAAGAACTATTAAAGAGAACTTTGCGCCTTTGGGACTTAGTGGCCAAACGAATTCAGCATCAGACGGAATAAGAGCGCTGAACTAACTCTTATGGTCTTATAAATATTTTACCAAGCAATAACTATGTTGACGTCTACACCTCCTGGTCCATCAAATCGGTAACCACATGGTATCTGGGATCGTCAATAGACGTTTCGATTACGTCACTAAACTTAGGATCCGCTTTGAGCAAAAGTACTTTACACTCCGGGCTAAGATGTGTAAGTTTCAGTTTCTTACCCTGATTCATGTATTTATGAGCTAAATTATCAATGGCCTCTACACCTGAATGATCACTTACCCTGGATTCAATAAAGTCTATTTCTACCTTATCCGGATCACCACTAGGATCAAACTTCTGATTAAAGTTTTGTACTGAGCCAAAGAAAAGTGGCCCCCAGATCTCATACACTTTGGTGCCATCATTTTTCAAACGTTTTCTTGCCCGGATCATGGTAGCGTTCTGCCAGGCAAACACCAATGCCGACATGATCACCCCGGTGATTACCGCTATGGCCAAATCCTGCCAAACGGTGATAGCTGAAACGGCGATCAGAACAACAGCATCAGCTTTTGGTATTTTATTGATGATCCTGAAACTACTCCAGGCAAATGTACCTATCACCACCATGAACATTACCCCTACCAAAGCCGCTATCGGAATTTGCTCAATCAAAGGCGCACCAAATAAGATAAATAAAAGCAGGGCCACAGCTGCTACAGCCCCGGAAAGTCTGCCTCTACCTCCTGAATTCACATTTATAATGGACTGACCGATCATAGCGCAGCCGCCCATGCCACCAAAAAGTCCATTAAGAATATTCGCCCCGCCCTGGGCCACACATTCTCTATTTCCGGAGCCTCTGGTTTCAGTAAGATCATCGACCAGGTTCAATGTCATCAACGATTCTATCAGACCAACAGCCGCCAGCAAAAATGCGGTTGATATAATCAATCCCCAATGTCCGGAAAGCGTATCCAGGAGGCTGAATATCTGAATCTGAAAAGTAGGTAAAGACCCTTTCAGTCCGCTGCCTCCACCATCTCGTATAAATGAACCTACCGTGCTCACCTCAATACCACCAAAAATAGTAATGGTGGCCACTAGAATTATCGCTACCAGTGCAGAAGGTATTTTCTCAGTGAGCTTAGGAAGAAAGTACATAACGGCCATTGTTAATACTACCAAAACCAGCATAGTGCCCAGCTCAGCGCCTTGAAGCCAATGCGATTGACCGGCTGCATTTTCTTTAAACATGCCCAACTGCGAGAGAAAAATGACGATAGCCAGCCCATTAACAAAGCCCATCATTACCGGATGTGGAATGAGACGCACAAATTTTCCTAAACGGAATACCCCTGCCATAATCTGAATTGCTCCTACCAACAAGAGCGTGATGAATAGCCATTGCAGCCCAAGGTTACTGATGGGATCAGCAAGGCCGATTCCTACTTCATTACCTTTTTGGATCATGTGCACCATCACTACTGCCATGGCCCCCGTTGCACCGGAGATCATCCCAGGGCGCCCACCAAAAAGAGACGTCACCAGCCCCATCATAAAAGCGCCATAAAGGCCTACCAGCGGATCTATACCGGCTACGAAGGCAAACGCTACAGCCTCTGGAACTAGGGCCAACGCGACCGTAAGCCCGGATAGTATGTCATTTTTTGGGTTAACAGTGAAGTTCTGAAAAATGCGCTTCATGGATTTTATTTTAAAAAAGCCGCAAAGGTAGCTTTTTCAATCACAAAGCGCCACGTTACTTCAAATCATTCTTGCATAGTGATGTATTTAAGGATTTTTACCACCTGATCGCTGGTTTGAGCCACAGCCATAGCCTGGGCATCTACCTCTTTTAAGGCATGAGTGAAATCTTCAGGGTGAATAACAATGTATGACTTCCCGAGTGCTGCGGCCTGTCCTGCATCAAATGCAGCGTTCCATTGACGATATTTCTCACCAAATTTAATTATCACTAAATCCGCGTTTTCTATTCCCGATTTTATGCGAATGGCATTGATCTTAGCGGCCTTGTGGTCCTTCCAAAAACCAGAATCCTCATCACCAAGAATAGCTACACCTACATTGTCTGAAGCATCATGAGTGATCACCGGAGTACTAAATTCAATAGGTAAGCCTAAAGCTCTGGCGCCTTCCATTATCTCTTCGCGCCAGTCAGAATGTATCTCTCCGGATAGATAAACCGCGTATGCCATAGTTCAAATAATTTGAATAAAGATACGATGCCCACATCAGTTTTTGATGAAAAACTAAAGAACCAGCACTAAAAAGAAAATGTTCTTAATTCTGAGAGACGATAATTATATTTTACTGACGTCCAAGAAAAGATTTTTTTGATTTGAAATCATTCACTAAAAATACCCATTAATTCCCAAAAGGGCAGTTCTCAGTTACTCTCTTTAGGTAGGGGTAATTTTGAACTTTGAAGAAAAATCTTTTTCTCAGACGTTTCAAAGGCACTTTTTTCTTGTTAAAAGAATTTAGTCCAACACCAGTAGTCTTTTACTGCCTAAAATTATGCTAATCATAGAAAACGTATTTCTAACCTGGAAAAACGTATATCCTAAAATTTCAACTAGGCCTAAGAAATAAAGGTCCAAATTCAGTAGAATTATCCGGATCTTCTATTTTGGTTGGTCTATCTGACCAGCGGTATTTGCGACCCTTGATCACTTTTTTATATTTGCTGGCTGAATTTTTACGTTAGCTTTTCATATGACCTGGTTATACTCTTTAGGTACCACTGAGATTATTTTTATAATATTCTTCATAGCACTCTATGGCGCCTATTTATTCAGGGTGATAACTACGGCAAGACACCTAAAAACAAGTTATGCAGGTGTTTTTATTAAAGTGGGACTGCGTACACTCTTACTGGCTACGATCATAATTGCCTTGCTTGGACCTTCATTTGGTGAATCAAAGCGTGAAGTACAATCTGTAGGCAAGGACATATTCTTGCTCGTTGACCTGTCACAATCGATGAACGCCAATGACATTCAGCCCACCAGACTCGAGAAAGTCAAATTCGAACTAAAGAATATTGTGGAAGCCTTCAGCTCAGACCGGATTGGGGTCATCATCTTCTCCTCTGAGGCTTTCATGCAGTCGCCCCTGACCTACGATCAGAATGCCGTTAATATCTTTATAGAAACATTGAATACTAATTTGGTACCTAATGCCGGTACGGACTTCGCGCCACCACTTCGAATGGCGCTTGAAAAATTAAATAGTGATGAATCGCCTGTAACTCAACAAAAATCAAAAGTCATTGTAATGATCAGCGATGGCGAAGATTTTGGAGATGACACGGGTCAGGTGGCTGAAGAAATTGAAAGTTCCGGAATAAAGCTGTTTTCTTTGGGTATTGGGACTACAAGCGGTAGCAGACTAAGAACCAGAACCGGTTTCAAAAAAGACAGAGACGGGAATGATGTCGTTACTAAACTGGAAAATACCTCTTTGAGAAAATTAGCATCGAATACCGGTGGAAAATACTTTGAGATCAACGCAACAAATAACGATGTATCCCGATTAATTAATACAATCAATAGGATTGAGGGTGAGATCAGGGATTCCAGACAAGTGGATGTTTCAGCCAACCGGTACTACTATTTTTTAGCCATTGGCTTATTTTTGATGATGATTGAAGTGTTAACAAGTATTAAAGCCATACGTATTTAAATGAAGTATTTCTTAACAGCCATATTACTACTCTCTCCCTTCAATGATCTAGACAAAATTGCCAGGGTAAATAAGACTAAGAAGGAGGCCAGGGAAGCTTATCTAAATGGCAATTACGAAGCGGCTTTAAACAAATACAGATACCTTACCGACTCATTACAAGTCATTGATGATGATATTCGACTCAATATAGCTAATGCCTATTACAACCTTGCCGATACCGCACAGGCCATTGATAATTATTCACAACTTTTTGATAGCAAGAGCAAAACGGTCAGGTCGACTGCTCATCAGCAAATGGGTATTTTGTCGAGCAAGAACAAAAAATTTGAGGAGGCGCTGGATCATTTCAAAGAAGCGATTAAGGCAAATCCTGCAAATGAAGATGCTCGATACAACTATGAGTTGATGAAGAAAATCCTTAAGGAGCAGGAAGAACAAGAACAGCAGCAGCAAAACCAGGATCAGAAGAATCAAAAAGACAAAAAAGATCAGGAACAGCAAAATCAAGATCAGCAAAACAAGGATCAGCAGCAACAACAGAACGAGGATCAGCAAAAACAGGAAGAACAACAACAGGAGCAAAATAAAGAGGGAGAAGGAGAAGAGCAGGAAAAAGACCAGGAGCAACAACAGGAGGAGCAGAAAAAAGAAGAAGAAGGAGAACAAAAAGAGGAACAGCAACCCAAACCCCAAGAAGGTGAAGAAGCTGAAGAGAAGGAAGGTGAAGAGCAGCAAAACCCGCTGTCAGAAAAGCTTGAAGAGATGAAAATCTCAGAAGAAAAGGCAAAAATGATCCTGGAGGCGCTAAAGAATAAAGAGATCCAGTACTATCAGCAGAATAAGCGCAAGCCTACTAAAAGAAAGGATCCGAAGAAACCGGATTGGTAAATTGAGCTACAGGCTTCTAGCTACAAGCTCCAAGCCAATATTGGATTGTAATGTAGTTAGGAGCTTGAAGCTTAAGGCTTGTAGCTAAGAAATTTTGTTTTCTTACTTTTGCGGCCTAACAATGGTTAGGTAATTCAATTCTTAAATTATAATCATACTCATGAACGCAGTATACATTGTATCCGCTGTGCGGACCCCGATCGGAAGTTTTGGAGGAAGTTTGGCGAATATTCCAGCCACTAAATTAGGATCAATAGCTATTGAAGGCGCTTTGAAGAAAGCCGGAGTAGCGGCCTCAGAAGTCAATGAAGTATTCATGGGCAACGTAATTTCCGCCGGACTTGGTCAGGCCCCTGCCCGCCAGGCAGCCATTGGCGCGGGTATTGGCACTAATGTACCTTGTACGCTCATCAATAAAGTATGCGCTTCCGGCATGAAAGCAGTGATGCTCGGGGCACAATCTATTATGTTGGGCATCAATGACGTGGTAGCAACAGGTGGAATGGAGAACATGTCAAGTGTGCCCTTTTATGTGCCTAAAGCACGATTTGGCTACAAATACGGTCACGGCCAGATGCTTGATGGTCTCATGCATGACGGGCTTTGGGAAGTATATAACGGTTTCCCAATGGGCAATTGTGCTGATAACACCGCAAAAGAAATGAATATCACTCGTGAAGAGCAGGATGAATACGCCATACAGTCTTACAAGCGCGCGGCAGCTTCATGGGCTGAAGGCAAATTCAAAGAAGAAATTGTACCTGTAGAAATCCCGCAAAGAAAGGGTGATCCCGTACTCTTCGATGAAGATGAAGAATATAAAAGTGTAAACTTTGATAAGATACCTGGTTTACGTCCGGTATTCTCAAAAGACGGCACGGTAACAGCGGCCAATGCCTCTACCATTAATGATGGCGCTTCAAGTATTATTCTGGTAAGTGAGAAAAAACTGAATGAACTCAGTTTGACGCCACTGGCCAAGATCATTGGCTTTGCAGATGCCGCCCAGGAGCCAATTTGGTTTACTACCGCTCCTTCATTGGCCATACCTAAAGCTATTGCACATGCAGGTATAACGGCAGATGACGTTGATTTTTATGAAATTAATGAGGCCTTTTCTGCAGTGGCATTAGCCAACAACAAGGAACTTGGCCTGGATAATGAAAAAGTAAATGTAAATGGCGGCGCTGTTTCGTTAGGGCATCCGCTTGGCGCCTCCGGAGCCAGGATTATGACTACGCTGAACAGTGTTTTACACCAAAATGACTGCAAAATTGGCGTTGCCGGCATTTGCAATGGCGGTGGTGGCGCTTCAGCTATCGTTTTGGAAAAAGTATAAAACACTATTCACCATTAGCTGGTCTTTATAGGGTATGATAGGGTTTCTTAATAAACAGGGACCTTTTTAATCTTTATCTTTACAATAATGAAGTATCTCCTTATTGCCCTTCTATCTCTTTTTTGGATACAGGCTCTGGCTCAGAAAGAGGTTCGCACCTACTATGACAACAGCGAAATCCTCAAAGAGGTCTACTTTGTAGATAAGAATAATACGGACATCCTAGAAGGTAAATATACGATGTACCACATCAATAATGTGGTAGCTACTGAAGGGGCTTTTGTCAATGGCTATAAACACGGTGTTTTCAGGCAGTATTACCCAAATGGAGCGCTTCAGAGAGTAGTAGAATACAAAGATGGTCAAAGAGATGGTCAGGTAAAGATCTATAATAACCAGGGAGTGGTGGTGCAAACAGCTTTTTATTCGAAAGGTGAACTATCGGATAGCCTTTACTTCTATTATGATAATGGCCAGGTAAAAAGCAAAGGCCGGTTCATTGATGGTAAGCCGGAAGGGCAGCTTATTGATTACTATGAAAATGGTATAGTCAAGAGGAAAATCACCTACAGCAATGGAGAGCAAAATGGCAAATCTTTCACCTATTACGAGGATGGCATGCCGCGAACCGAAGGCAATTACAAAAATGGGCGACTTGATGGTAATTACACCACCTATTTTCCTTCCGGAAAACTTGAAACCCGCTCAGAAATGATAGCTGGAACAAAATCAGGTATTTTCAAAAATTACAATGAAAAAGGCCAACTTCTCCTTGAGGGTAAATATGACAACGGTCGTCTCCATGGTGAAAATATTGCCTATTTTAATAATGGAGGCATTAAGCACAAATACTACTACGAGGAGGGAATCTTAGTAGGCGAAAACCAGGCATTTTATGAAAGTGGAAAACTGAGAACTAAAACTACAGTAAGCAAAGACTTGCTTAACAAAGAGGTAATTAACTTCGATTCTCTGAGTAACAAGGTCTCCAAAGAACTTTATGTCACAAATAAAAAACATGGTAAATGGCTGGAATACTATGCAAGAACGGAGCAGGTTAAAGTAGAAACACCTTATGAAATGGGTAGAATTAACGGAAAACGTATTACATACCATCTAAACGGCAACGTGGCTAAGGAAGAAATATTCAAGTTTGACAACCTTTATGAAACAGCGCTAATCTATTATGAATCAGGAAAACTCAAAGAGACCATCCCCTATCATTCTGATAAACTCCACGGTATGTATGAAGAACTTCATGAAAACGGCAGCACAAAAGTTAAGGGTGAATACGTAGGGAACCGTAAAGTACTCGAATGGCAATTCTTTGGTGAAAATGGTGAATTAGAAAAAAAAGAAATTTACGAGGCCGGTAAATTAGTTAAGGTTGTGAATAACTAAATTCGCATAGCCAATTACAACATTAGAATATTACTTTTATTAATCGGATGAACGCGCTTAAGGAAACCCATTTTAGTTTTCCCAATCAGACAGACTTTTATCGCGGTAAGGTGCGTGATATCTATTATTTCGGCGATCAGATGGCTATGGTTGCAAGTGACAGAATTTCAGCATTTGACGTTGTTCTACCCAGGGCCATACCATTTAAGGGCCAGGTGCTAAATGAAATCGCAGCTCGCAACCTGAATGCTACAAAGGAAATTTGTCCTAATTGGCTTCAGTCCACTCCCGACCCAAATGTAGCAGTAGGTGCAATTTGCAAACCTTTTCCCGTGGAAATGGTGATCAGAGGATATCTGGCGGGTCATGCGTGGCGCGAATATCGAGAAGGAAAAAGACAGATCTGCGGTGTGCCATTACCTGAAGGATTGAAAGAAAATGACCAGCTCCCGAATCCAATTATTACACCTACCACCAAAGCGCACGAGGGTCATGATGAGGACATTTCCAGAGAGGAAATACTAAGGCAAGGTTTAGTTAGTGAGATTGATTACAAAACATTAGAAGACTATACCTATCAGCTTTTCGAAAAAGGAACTGAACTAGCCGCCGCTCAAGGGCTCATATTAGTAGATACCAAATATGAATTCGGAAAAATTAGCGACACCATATATTTAATTGATGAAGTACACACTCCGGATTCGTCACGCTACTTCTATCAAGAGGGCTATGAGAAGCGCCAACAAAATGGAGAAACACAAAAACAACTTTCCAAAGAATTCGTAAGACAATGGTTGATATTGGAAGGTTTTCAAGGAAAAGAAGGACAAGTGATACCGGAAATGACTGACGATATTGTAAAATCCATCTCAGATAGGTATCTTGAACTCTTCGAAAAAGTGGTGGGAGAACCGCTAGAAAAACAAGACTACTCTGAAATAGAAGATCGGATTAAGCATAATATAGAAAAAGACATCAATTAGCACATATGAAATACACGATAGACAAGCAGGAGAAATATACATTATTAAAATTGCATGAGGAGAAGTTGGATTCTAGCATAGCTCCCAGTCTCAAATCAGAGCTTATTAAAATTCAAGCTGAAGGTATCAATAATATTATTTTGGACCTGTCTGAAGTAAAATATACTGATTCTTCCGGTTTGAGTGCTCTGCTAGTTGGAAATAGGATCGTCCAGGAAGATGGCGGTATTTTCGTCCTTGCAAGCCTGTCCGATCATACTACTAAACTGATCAAAATCTCACAACTGGATAGCGTACTCAATATTCTCCCTACAGTGGAAGAAGCCGTAGATGCAGTTTTTATGCATGAAGTGGAGAAGGAGCTTGGGGATGAGGAATAATCATTGTCTTTCGAGCTTAAAATATTAGGGGCTAATTCGGCAACCCCGGCCTATGGTCGGCACCATACGGCACAAGTATTAGGAACACAAAAACATCAATTCCTAATTGACTGTGGTGAAGGAACGCAGGAGAGATTAAAGCTTTTTGGAATAAGTCCAGTTAAGATCCATCACATCTTTATAAGTCATTTACACGGTGATCATTATTTAGGCCTAATGGGCATAATCTATACCATGCATCTTATGGGTAGAACTCAAGATCTCCATATTTATGGTCAAAGGGGTCTGGAAGAAATCATCTTGGTACAGCTCTGCTATTCCAACAGTGTACTGAATTATGACATCAAGTTTCAAGAATTAGATCCTGAAGGAATCAACCTAATATTTGAAGACAAGTATATTGAGGTTCATTCGTTCCCATTATATCATAGAATCCCTTGCTGCGGGTTTCTATTCAGAGAGAAGCTAAAACCTATTAGACTGAATAAAGAAAAGCTTCCTAAAGATATTTCATTGACCGCCATTGGTCAGTTGAAGCGAGGTGAAGACGTAATAGATGAGGAAGGAAATCTATTGTTTAAAAATAAAGATCTCACCCTACCGCCAAGAAAGTCATGCAGCTATGCATTCTGTTCAGACACTCGCTATAACGAAAATATAGTTCCTATTGTAAAAGAAGTGGACCTGCTTTATCATGAAACTACTTTTCTTAAGGAAATGAAACAATGGGCGGAAAAAACCAACCACAGCACAACCATAGAAGCCGCTGAAATAGCAACCAAAGCAAAGGTAAAGCAACTGGTTATTGGCCATTATTCCGCGAGGTATAAGGAAGTGGATATCTTTTTAGATGAAACACGGGACGCTTTTCCAAATACTGTGTTAGCTGTTGAAGGAGAATCAATAAAAGTGGAAGACGAATGAAGCTGATAAATAAGCGCACTAACCTGTTCATTGTACTTAGCGGTATATTCCTTACCAACGCGCTGGTCGCTGAACTCATTGGGCAGAAAATATTTTCGCTGGAAACCTCATTCGGCTTTAACCCTGCTCAAATCAACATGCTTGGGGATTGGGTACTGGACTTTAATCTTACCGCAGGTGTGGTACTCTGGCCGGTAGTTTTCATCACTACGGATATCATTAACGAATACTTTGGTAAAGAAGGCGTAAAACGAATCACCTATCTCACCGTAATCTTTATTGTATTTGCCTTTTTGGTAATCACTGCAGTAACCTGGCTTGAACCTGCTCAATTCTGGTTAGATCTAAATAACACCGACCCGGATGGTAGGCCATTCAACATGGATTTTGCCTTTGATAAGGTTCTGTTACAAGGTGCGCGAATAATTGTAGGATCGCTTGCTGCGTTTCTGATTGGGCAACTATTGGATGTATTTGTTTTTCATAAACTGCGTAAGGTTACAGGAAGTAAATACCTGTGGCTTAGAGCAACAGGTTCCACGTTGGTATCACAGCTAGTGGACAGCTTTGTAGTTTTAGGAGTAGCCTTTTACCTGCTTGCGCCATCTGACGCTAAATGGACATTGACGCAGGTAATATCCGTTGGACTGATCAATTACATCTACAAGTTTTTTGTGGCTGTAGTATTAACTCCTTTGCTCTACATAGCCCATTACCTCATCGATAACTATCTTGGCAAAGAAAGGGCAGAGGAGCTTACTGAAACGGCCGCTGAGAGCAGCAAAGGGTTCTTTTAAACCAATCCCGTTCTATTCGCATCCAGTATTTCCTTAACCTGCATAGGCAATGACCAATGGTGAGTGGCATATCTTTTGCTATTCCAATAATCCGTAAACAATGAAGAACTGGATAGTTGCTGTAAAATATTTATTCAGGGATTTTATTCTCTATAACCTACTCTTCACCTGCATTGGAGCATACCTGCTCACTGTATATGGAAATAGCAGCTATACTCACATTTTCTGGCTCAAGGTTGCAGGATATATCTTCACTGCAATAAGCTACTATTGGTACAAAAAAAAGCACCTCTACTTCTATCATAATCTTGGTTTAAACAAGCGCAATCTCGGAGCGATCGTAGTATCGATAGATGGAGCGCTGACTCTGGTGATCTTGATCGTAATCAAAACTATTTTCTCCACATGAGCTCTCTTGAAGTTGATAGTATTCAGTTGACCTTTGGAGGAAGATCCATCTTATCCAATATTCATTTAAAGTGTGAGCCTGGAGACATTGTAGGAATACTGGGAAGAAATGGATCCGGAAAGTCAAGTTTGATGAAAATCATATTTGGTACGCTTAAAGCCCAGCATCAATCGGTAAGATACAATGGTAGATATACAAAGCAGCTTTTTAGGATCAAAGATGCCGTTAATTTCATTCCACAGGATGGCTTATTCATGAACTACCTTACTTTCAATGATCTAATAAGAATATTTCATCTGGAAGCTAGTACAGATCAATTATTGGGTTTACAAGAATTAAAATCAAACCAGCATGTGAAAATTGGCAATCTTTCAGGAGGAATGAAGAAAATGGTTGAACTGTTAACGCTTCTCTACTACAGCTCAAATTACGTTCTCATGGATGAACCGTTCTCTTATTTATCTCCCGTCCTGATAGAGAAACTTATACCGCATATTGAAAGGCAATCTAAGAAAAAGGGCATCATACTCACTGATCATCAATATCAAACGGTGTGGTCAACAGCAAATAAGCGCTATATCCTTTATAATGGGAATCTTAAAGAAATACATCAACTAGAAGAACTTGAACATTATGGCTATATCTCGGTGACTTGAATACACGGTATTTCGCACGCGATACAAAAGATTTGATTTATGTATGTTTCCTTTATTTTATTATCTTGAATAAGCTTTGATTTTAGTTATGAAGAGAACATTTCTATTTTTAACTCTATTATTACCAATTCCAGCTTTATCTCAACAAACAGGGACTATTGATTATCCCTATCTAGGGGTTAAGTTCACAATCCCCAACGGCTGGATGGGGAAGGAAGGAGAAGAGGCTTATTTGATGGGCTCTAATACTAAACCAGGTCTAATAGCTCTGATCCCGCATGATTCAAAGACCATACAAGAGCTTGAGCAACAAGCACGTATGGGCATACAGGAAGAAGGCATATACCTAAACCTTTCGGGCGATTTAGAAAAATTTGGAGCGGAAGGCATCGGCGCCGAGTTTTCAGGCCTAATGAATGGAACACAAGTTAAAGCCTACATGATCGGAGTGGTCAATCCATTTGGAAATGGTCTTACTATTGTTGCTACTACTGATAATGCTAACTATTCATCGCAGTATAAAAACTTGGCGCAACAGATAGCCTCCAACTTGCAATTCAGAGCCCCAAAAGAACCTGCTAAAAGTAGAGAATGGAAAGAATGGTTACGAGGATCAAAACTCGTGCATATGAATTCTAACTATGATAGCGGCCCTTCTTATGGTGGATATAGTACGTACAGCAGCTACAGTACCAAACGAGAAATACTATTGTGTTCAAATAACCAATTCTCTTATTACTCCTCTTCTGATATGTCATTTGATACCGGAGGTGGATTTGGTGGTACGAATAGCAGCGATGATGGCCGTGGGATTTGGGAAATCAAATGGGATGTAGTAGGTAATAGTACGCTTAACCTCAAATTTTCTAATGGCGAGGAACGGGTTTATTCCTTAAGCTATGAAGACCAAAAAACCTACCTGGAAGGCGCCCGATACTTCGTGATTAAAGATCATGTGCGGTGCTACTAGAGTACCGTCATTCTGAGTACAGTTAAGAGTCTTATCAAAGTTTAAAGTAGTTTTGAAGATGCTGCGCAAGGCTCAATATAGCCAACAACTTCAACGTTAATGACTAAAACTGCTAGTATTTACCCAAACAAAGCCCCGGCAAACGTAGCCGTCATCATAGTGGCCAATGTAGCAGCCAATAAGGCTCTGAAACCAAGCCTGGAAAGATCACTTTGACGACTGGGCGCCATGCCTCCTATGCCACCAATCTGTATGGCAATGGAGCTGAAATTAGCAAAACCGCAAAGGGCGTAGGTAGAAATGACGATAGCCTTTTCACTTAACACTTCAGCTTGTTTAAAATCGGAGAGGCTTAGGTAAGCCACGAATTCATTTATCACCATTTTTTGTCCGAGAAGACTGCCCACGCGCAGCGCTTCGTGCCAGTCCACACCGATAAGGAAGGCAAATACTCGAAAGAGTTGCCCTAAAATATATTCCAAAGATAAACCTTCAAATACCCCGTTGGTGCTTTCCTGAACATAGGCGTTGAGCCCGGTCCATGAACCTATACCATCAACTAACACCCAATTCAAAGCGAAAATTACAGCTATAAAGGCCAACAGCATTGCACCAATATTTAAAGCCAGTTTGAGTCCATCTGCAGCGCCGGTAGCCATCGCATCAATAAGGTTAACTCCAAGCATATCCGCTGACACCTTAAGCTCGGTATCAATTTCTTCAGGTTTTGTCTCCGGAATAATAATTTTTGATAAAACGATAGCCGCAGGTGCATTCATGATGGACGCACTCAAGAGATAAGCCGCGTATTTTGCACGCTCGGCAGGGTCATCACCTCCTAGAAATGCCACATAACCTGCTAATACACCTCCTGCTATAGTAGCCATCCCTCCGGTCATTAAACACATGAGTTCCGACTTGGTCATGTTCTTCACGAAAGGGCGTACTAACAATGGGGCTTCGGTCTGTCCTAGAAATATATTGCCAGCTGCGGATAAGCTTTCTGCTCCACTAAGGCGCATAGTTCTCGACATAATCCATGCAATGCTGAAAACTATTTTTTGAAGAACACCTAAATAATAAAGTCCGGCAGAAACGGTGGAAAAGAAAATCACTGTTGGAAGAACCTGAAAAGCGAATATGAAACCTAATTTATCCGTGGCTAGATCACCAAACAGGAATTTGGCGCCATCTGTAGAGAAACTTAGAAATTTAACGAACTTGGCGCTGATCCAATCAAAACCATCCGCTACAAGCGAGACTTTGGTAATCAACAGGGCAAAAACAAGTTGAAGTAAAAGTCCTATTCCTACTAGTCTCCAGTCAATCTTCTTTTTATTTCCTGAAAAAAGGTAAGCAATACCCACCAAGAAAATCAGCCCAATAAGTCCTCTAAGATAACCCATCAAAGAGTACTAGTTACGCTTACCTAGCTCGTCCCTAATTTTAGCCGCTCTTTCGTAGTCCTCATTTTCAATCGCTTCATTCAGCAGTTCTTTAAGGCTATCTACAGATTGATCTTGAAGTTCATCCGTTTTAGCGCTCTCAGCTTTTGACTCTCCTTTGATGTCACCTTTAAGCTCGGTAATATCATCATCATTTTCATCAGTAAGTACTATGCCAGCCTCAGCCAGAATAGCTTCATGAGTAAAGATAGGGGCCTCAAATCGCAATCCAATAGCTATAGCATCAGAAGGTCTGGCATCAATATCAATGGAGTTTCCACCATTTGAGCAGACGATTTTAGCAAAGAAAACACCTTCTTTCAAATCTGATATAATTATTTCCTCAACTTTATAATCAAAGCTGTGGGCGAATGATTTGAAAAGATCATGCGTCATCGGTCGATTAGGAATAATCTTTTCAATCTCTATCGCAATGGCTTGAGCCTCGAACATACCAATTATTATAGGTAAGCGTCGATTACCTTCAGTCTCACCCAAAACAAGAGCAAATGATCCTGACTGCGACTGGCTTGAGGACAGCCCAAGTATTTCTAGTTTTATTTTATCCACGTGGAGTATTTATCTCGCTGCTTTCAACGCTTCTGTCAACTTAGGAATTACGTCGAACGCATCACCGGCTATGCCATAATCGGCAGCCTTGAAAAATGGCGCTTCTTCATCTTTATTAACTACTACTATGTATTTAGAACTATTCACACCAGCTAAATGCTGAATGGCTCCTGAAATACCCACAGCAATGTAAAGTGTTGGGCTCACTTTTACTCCGGTTTGTCCTACATGTTCATGGTGAGGCCTCCATCCTATATCAGAAACCGGTTTACTACAACCGGTAGCCGCTTCAAGTTCTTGAGCCAGGTCTTCAATCATGCCCCAGTTCTCTGGGCCTTTCAAACCCCTACCACCGGACACCACAATTTCAGCTTCAGGTAATAATATGTCGCCAGTAGCCTTGTCAACTCCGGTTATAGCCACTTCGAAATCTGAATCCGTCAACTCCGGACTGAATTCTTCTACCGCAGCTGAACCGCCTATTTCTTTAATTTCGGCCGCATTTTTTTTAATTGCAATGACTTTTCTCGCCTTGGTCAATTCTACGTTTGCAAACGCCTTCCCTGTGTAAATACTTCGTTTAACCTTAAACCCGTTTGAAGTATCAGGCAATTCAGTAACATTCGTAACAAGACTTGCATCTTGTTTAATCGCCACCCTGGCAGAAACAGGGGTACCAAGAGAGGAGTTTGCCAAGACAAGAATATCTGAACCCATGCTGGTCATCGCTTGGTTTAAAACATTGGCATAGGCCTGTATCACACCTTGATTCAAACGGTCATCCGAAACCTTAAGTACCTTTATGGCTCCATAATTACCTAAACCAGCTAACTCAGAATCATCTACTTCAGTACCCAGTGCGATTGCTATAACATCACCTCCTATTGCTGCAGCGTATACCACGGCTTCCAGAGATGTCTTTTTAATCTTACCTTCTGCGCTTTCTACAAAAACTAATGTTGCCATTCAATTATTATTTTATAAGACCTTCGCCTCGTTCTTTAATAAATCTACTAATTCGCTGACATTATCAGCATCTATCATCTTCACTGCTCCTTTAGCCGGTGGTAATTCATACTTCTCCAAAGTACTACTCACTTCATCTGATACAGGCTCAATTACATTGAGGGGTTTTGTCCTTGCAGACATAATTCCTCTCATATTCGGTATTTTCCATTCTGCAATGGGTTCCTGACAACCGGCTACTAATGGCATTTTCGCCTCTACTACCTCTTTTCCACCTTCAATTTCACGTGACATTTTTACAGAATCGCCATCGACATCAAGCGTCATTACAGGAGATACAGATGGAATGCCAAGCATCTCGCCTACCATGCCATGTACCATGCCGCCGTTAAAGTCAATCGATTCACGCCCCATAAGTATTAAATCGTACCCTGAATCCTTTGCGTGCTCAGCTATTTGCTTGGCTACAAAAAGAGAATCGGTAGGGTCAGCGTTTACCCGAACCGCCTCATCAGCGCCAATTGCAAGCGCCTTTCGTATAGTAGGTTCTGTTTCTGAACCTCCTACATTTAGCACAGTGATGGAACCACCCGATTGTTCTTTCAATTCAACTGCTCGTGCCAGTGCGTAATCATCATAAGGACCTATGATAAATTGGACACCGGTCTGATCAAATTTTTGATCGTCATCTGTGAAGGATATCTTAGAAGTAGTATCCGGCACATGAGTGATACAGACTAATAATTTCATTTAAAAAATTTAGATTAAAATACTCAGCGCAAACGCTTTAATTTTGCCGTGAAGATAACGAATAATGAAGCAAATAAAAATTGGAGATTTATGAATTCTGAACGTTTAAAATTACTTGAAAAATACTTGGAAAAGGACCCAAATGATCCTTTCAATTTGTATGCAATAGCAACAGAATACAGAAGTTCAGACCCACAGAAGGCACTTTGGTTTTACTCTGAATTATTAGATAAACATGCCAGCTACCTACCAACCTATTATCAAGCTGCTACACTTCTCTCCGGAATGGGAGAAAACCATGAAGCTGAAGAAATTTTTAAGCGCGGGATCAAACTAGCCCAACAACAAAACAATGCATTAACCCTTCGGGAACTCCAATCTGCCTACAACGAATTATTATTTGAAGACTAAAACTACCATACTCTAAATGAGGATTTACCTGTTGGAATTAATATAATGATTTTAATACTAATATTTTTAGTATATCAAAATTTTAACCATTGGAAATCAATGGGTTAATTCATATTAATTAAACTTACATCTTAAGTACAAGTTTACCTGTCTTCTTGTTTTCTGCTAAATCATCAAAGGCAGAAATGAATTCTTCGAAGGGCCTTATTGAATCCACAATTGGATGGATCTTATGCTCATCAACAAAACGAACCATAGCTTGAAATTCCTGATCGTTACCCATCGTAGACCCTTTCAACTCAATCTGATTCCAGAACATTCTATAGAGATCTAAACTTGAAGGCAACCCATTTGTTGCTCCAAAAAATATGATCCTTCCTGCTGGCCGCATAAGCTTGATGAAAGTATTGATCTGATCACCTCCTGAACTATCAATGACTACATTAAAACCACCTTTAGTCTTCCAGGCATTTTTATGCCACTCCGGGTCCTTATAGTTAAAAGCTCCTGCCGCACCGGCGTCTATGGCTTTTTGTATTTTGTCATCACTACTTGAAGTGACATAAACTTTCGCTTTTGAAGCCTGGGCAAATTGGAAAGCAAACTGAGCCACTCCCCCACCGAAACCGGAAATTAACACATTCAGATCAGCATTAATTTTACCATGATAAAAACAAGCTCTAAACGCGGTAAGTCCACCTAAAGGAAGCGCTGCTGCTTCCTCAAATGTGAGGTGCTTAGGCTTTTCTGAAAGCCGATCTGAATCGACCACCAGATGCTCGGCAAGAGTACCATCCGTGGGCATCCCCAGAATAGCATATTTTGAAGATTGCACGGCAGTATTAGTACCCCAACCTATATTTGGGTTGACGATAACTTCCTTTCCAAGCCAGTGTTCATCTGCTTTATCAGCCACTGATTCAACCTGGCCGGAGGCATCTGACCCCAAGGTTGTGCCCAATACAATACCAGGGTACTTTCCTTCTCGTATAAATTGGTCCCGCTTATTTAGTCCCGCAGCTTTAACTTTAATCAAAACCTGACCATGTACGATTTTAGGAATGGGCTTATCGACGATTTCAATTCGCCCATGATCGATAAGTGCAAGCGCTTTCATGTCTGTAAATTAGCCAAAATTTTACGATCATGAAAAGTGAGTAGTTACTCCACTTTTAGAATGGAGCATCTTCTTCATCATCAGCAGAATCAAAACCGGATGAAGGTGGATCATCGCCTATGTCCTCGTTTAGCTTACTACCAAGAGTAATGGTTCCTGGATCATTAAATTCGGGGGGAACGCCACCGGTAACAGGGAAATCATTAGAAAAACCATGAGTATCCAAGTCTGCAAACTTGGTGAACTTACCGATGAATTTGAGACCAACATTCTCTAAAGAACCATTTCTATGCTTAGCAATGATGACTTCACCCGTGCCTTGAGTAGGCATACCACTCTCATCTTCCGTAATACCATAGTATTCTGGCCGGTAAAGAAACATAACCATATCAGCATCCTGCTCAATAGAACCTGATTCCCTAAGATCAGAAAGCTGCGGACGTTTATCACCTCCACGGGTCTCCACTGCCCTGCTCAACTGAGAAAGAGCAATAACCGGAACATCCAGTTCTTTAGCAATACCTTTTAGCGCCCTGGAGATGGAGGCAATTTCCTGTTCGCGATTACCTGCACCTTTGGAAGAATCGCCAGACATTAACTGCAAATAATCAATGACTATTAGCTGAACGTCATGTTGGGCCTTTAGCCTTCTACACTTGGCTCTCAACTCCAAAATAGTAAGCGCCGGCGTATCATCAATAAAGATTGGTGCATTACTCAACTTATTCGTTTTGTGGATAAGTTGCTGCCATTCATAATCTGCCAAATTACCCTTCTTGATTTTTTCACTTTCCAACTCGGCTTCTGCCGAAATCAGACGATTTACCAACTGAACCGATGACATTTCCAGAGAGAAAATAGCAACTGCGTGATTAAAGTCTACTGCTGCATTTCTCAAAGCTGAAACTACAAAAGCCGTCTTACCCATACCGGGGCGAGCTGCAATAATTACCAGGTCAGATTTTTGCCACCCTGAAGTAACTCTGTCGAGCGCAGTAAATCCACTGGGCACACCGGTTAATCCGTCTTTATGATTTTTACGCTCTTCCAGTTCATGAATTGCCTGCGCCATCAAAGATCGCATGCTATCATAATTCTTTCGGATATTGGCTTCAGAGATCTCAAAAAGCGAAGACTCAGTTTTATCTAAAAGATGGAATACATCTGTTGTATCTTCGTAAGCATCATGCTGAATTTCAGAAGCCACACGTATTAGCTCTCGCTTAATTGACATCTCAGTAACGATCCGAGCATGATACTCAATGTTGGAGGCAGAACTCACTTTAGAAGTTAATTCTGCTATGTAATAGGCGCCACCAGTAAACTCCAATGTTCCATTTTTACGCAACTGATTAGCCACCGTTCGCATATCTACCGGTTCCGAGTTATTGAATAAATCAACTATGGCCTTATAGATCTCAACATGAGCATCCTTGTAAAAACTTTCAGGTTTGAGAATATCGATCACTGTAGACAATGCATCCTTCTCCAACATCAACGCCCCTAGCACCGCCTCTTCCAATTCAATCGCCTGCGGTGGTATTTTACCAAGTCCGGCCCCCAATTCCTTACTCAAACGACCTGATTTATGACCCACTCTTAACGACGACGATTTGTTTTCCATACACGTGATTTTACTTATAATTAATATTCAGCCTTCAAACCTAACCAGAAAATCAGGCGTAGAAAAATACTGTGAATTGCTGCGAAAATTGGGCAATGTTTACAGAATGCAGCGCTCATAAATTGATATGCCTATCTTTAATATTCCAAACATAATTTTTCCACAAGCTCACAAAATCCATGTTACTTTAATGTTGAAAACTTCTTGTATCAGCAACAACAAAATAAGTTATCCACATAATTATCAACATCAAAACTTCGAATAAAATTTTGCATTATTTATGGTATTTTTGAGGCTTGACTAATCATTGACAGTGAATAATTACGGACGCATACACTTCATAGCTATTGGCGGCAGTATCATGCACAATTTAGCCATCGCACTAAAGGCTAAAGGGTTGGAAATATCAGGATCGGATGACGAGATTTATGAACCTTCAAAATCAAAATTGACAGATGCCAGACTTTTACCGGCAAGCGAAGGTTGGAACATTGAAAATATAACTTCAGATCTTGATGCAGTAATTGTTGGGATGCACGCAAGGCCTGATAATCCTGAATTATTTAAGGCTCAGGAATTAGGAATCAAGATATTCTCCTTTCCTGAATTCATTTATGAACAATCACAGGATAAGCAGAGAATTGTAATAGCCGGAAGTCATGGCAAAACCACTATCACCTCAATGGTCATGCATGTTCTCAACTTTTTTAATCGTGATTTTGATTATGCCGTGGGAGCCTCTATCAAAGGATTTGCAAATACGGTCAAGCTCAGTGATGCACCGATTATAGTCATAGAGGGGGATGAGTATCTTTCTTCACCCGTCGATCTTACTCCTAAGTTCCATAAATACCAACACCATATTGGTCTAATTTCAGGTGTCTCCTGGGACCATATTAACGTGTTTCCTTCCGAGGACGAATACGTAAGGCAGTTTGAAATTTTTGCTGATAGTACACCAAAAGCAGGTTCGCTAATTTTCTGCGATGAGGATCCGCTAACCTCAATGACAGGCAATAAAGAGCGTGAGGACGTTTACGCGATTAGTTATAAGACCCATCCTCATGTCATTGACAACGGCATCACGTACTTGATGAATGGAAAGGATAGCTTCCCCCTTAAAATATTCGGCAAACACAATCTTCAAAATATAAGTGGAGCAAAAGAAGTTCTTAAGAAAATCGGGATCACCGAAGATCAGTTTTATCAAGCTATTACCAGTTTTGAGGGAGCCTCTAAACGTCTTGAGCTGATTGCTGAAAACGATCAATCTGCCGTCTACAAGGATTATGCACATGCACCTTCTAAAGTAAGAGCAACTACACTTGCTTTACGCGAGCAATATCCAGAACGAGATTTGGTGGCATGTCTTGAGCTGCACACATTCAGCAGCCTTAATAAAGATTTTCTCAAACAATATAAGGGAGCCATGAAGTTCTCTTATAAACCAATCGTCTATTTCAACCCTACTACGATAGCCAATAAAGGCATGGAACCAATAATTGCAGAGGATATATTAAATGCTTTTGATGAGCGAAGTTTGAAGGTTTTTGATGATAAAGAAAGTCTACTTACTTATCTAAAGGATCAAAACTGGAAAGATAAGAACTTGCTGATGATGACTTCAGGTACCTTTGATCATCTTGACTATGACGCATTAAAAACAATTACATCATAAAAAGTTTAAATCAGGGAATGCCGTTACACCTCAGAAACCCACTCACCATATTTGATCTTGAAACTACGGGAACAAGTATTGTATCCGACCGGATTGTCGAAATTTCGGTCGTCAAGCTCATGCCAAATGGTGAAGAAATTGTAAAAACGCATAAGATCAACCCTACCATTCCCATTCCCATCGAATCCAGCCTGATCCATGGAATCTATGACAAGGACGTGAAGGATTCCCCTACTTTTAAGAGCATAGCAAAAAGTCTCGCAAAGTTCCTGGAAGGGTCAGATTTGGGAGGATTCAATGTCTTGAAGTTCGACATTCCTCTTCTTGTTGAAGAGTTCTTACGCGTAGGTATGGATTTTGATGTTTCAAAACGAAAGGTTGTGGATGCTCAGAAGATCTTCCATATGATGGAGAAAAGAACACTATCTGCTGCATACAAGTTTTATTGTGGAAAAGTACTGGAAGGCGCCCATAGCGCTGAAGCGGATACCTTAGCGACAGCCGAGGTTATCAAGGCTCAGGTAGATCGTTACGATGGTCAGGAGGTCGTGGATAACCTCGGTAAAAAGCTTGGGACGGTAACTCAGGAAGTAGATAGCCTTCATAATATCAGCGCATCTAACCTTGTTGACCTAGCGGGCAGGATGGTTTTAAATCAAAATGGGGAACCGGTATTTAACTTCGGAAAACATAGACATAAACTGGTAGTGGATGTTTTGAGTCAGGAAAAAGGGTACTACGATTGGATGATGAAAGGCGATTTTCCGCAGGACACCAAGCGCAAACTCACAGAAATCAAACTAAAAGGTCTATCCAAATTAGGAGGCTAGAATGGCGTGATCAATAAGCGTATTCTATCACCTGCATAACTGATCTTGATCATGCTCTAAAACCCTTCCTCTTCGTAGTCTTGCTTAGTCAAAATGGGATTATGGGAGCTATCACAGATATAAATAAAGGCGAAATATGTATAACCTTCAGCAGGCCTCTAAGTGGCAAAATTTCCTTACAACAGCTGGGAGTTAAAAATGATGATTTAACTCTGGAAAATGGACTATTGCGTCTAGTTTTTGATTTAGATTCATTTAGAGATTGTTAATACTATCAGATTCCAACTTTAGAGTTTCATTACATGAATGAAACCAGGGAAACTCATTGGCAATGTGATTATAATGATTATACTATTTTGGATAAGCTGGATCATCACAGGAAATCAGCAGTATTGCTCCTGAAAAGAAATGAAATATCCATGTTAGAAAATAGGCGGGATAATAGACTCATCGTTCACGCTGAATTTATGGAACCTCTTAAAATATTAGCGAATCAAGGTTTTATTCATTTATACAAATAGAAGATGTCAAATTACAATGATGCGCTTAATGCAGTAATGAGTGGCGATAATGTGTATGTACATACCGCTCAGATACTGGTAAAGTGTCTGATAGAGCGTGCTCCAGAACTTAAAGATGTTAATATTTATCACCTACACACGGAGGGCAATCAGAGAAAAGAGAGCCAGTTATATTCCTATTTCCCTCGTTGAAGTACCGGACCCTTTCAGGGAAAAGATTATCTCCCTGGATGTCGCGCACCCATGGCGCATATAAATAAAATCAATGCTTATATTGAGTGGAACTATCCCATTCCGGAAGCGCCACTGCATGAAATATCTGAATAGAACATGCCATTGGGAAACATGTAGTTGAACTCATTGAAGATGGCGCTAAACTACAAATGGGAATTGGAGCCGCTTCAAACACTTTACTAAGTGAGTTAGGTACACACAAGGATTTAGGTGTTCATACCGAAATGTTTTCAAATGGTATTCTGCCTCTGTTAGAAACGGGGGTGATAAACGGTCGTTTAAAAAAAACATAATGGTAAAATAATTGTATCATTTGTCGTAAGCACAAGAAAGCTTTACGACTTGATGGATGATAATCCTTTGGTACGTATGATGGACTGCTCATATGTAAATAGCTGTAATTCGAAGAAATCCAAAAGTAACCGCGATCAATAGCGCTATTGAAATTGGCCTTACAGGCCAAGTATGTGCAGATTCAATTGGACGTTATTGCACTTTGGTGTAGGTAGTCAGATGGATGTCATACGTGGCGCTTCACTGTCTGAAGGCGGCAAGGCAGTTATCGCATTGCCGTATACTACATAAACGTGGAGAAAGTAGAATCTGTATTAAAATAAAGCGCTGGCGTGGTGACCACCCGCTCCCATGTCTATTATGTAGTTACTAAATATGAAGTGGCTAACCTATATGGTAATCACTGAAACAAAGAAGAAAATCTTTTATATCGACATTGCTCATCCTCACTATCGTGAAAGCCTTGAAGAAAGTTTATATATATGGCTTTTGCAGTAACTTCAACACCCGCCATGCTGGCTTATTTTTTGTAGTATTTCATGGCCTCAGGCAGAGCTGCATTGAGGTCGTCGATACGAGTTTCAGGGTTTGGGTGAGTAGATAAGAACTCCGGTGGGCGTTCACCGTTAGCATTATCGTTCATCCTTTGCCAGAACCTGGGGGCTTCCTGTGGATTATAACCAGCAATAGCCATAAAAATGAGCCCTATTTTATCAGCCTCTGATTCATGAGTTCGTGAAAACTTAAGCATTCCTAATTGTGAACCAATCCCTACGGACTGCATAAAAATCTCCTGTGTTAATGTAGGATCCGACCCTATAGCCGTTCCTAGAACACTTCCAAGCCCATTTGTTATCATACCTTGGCTCATCCTTTCACGACTATGATTTGCAATGGCATGCGCCACTTCGTGCCCCATAACTACTGCCACTCCCTCTTCCGTTGCACATATAGGCATTATACCAGTGTAGAAAGCTACTTTGCCGCCAGGCATACACCAGGCATTGACTGTTTCACTTTCTAATAAATTAAAAGTCCAGTCATACCCTTCTAATTGACCTTCAGCACCAATATCTTTCATATGTTGCTCAGCTGCCATTTTAATTCTCTTGCCTGAACGTTTTACCATAGCCGTCCACTCCTTATTATCAGAGAGCTTACTTTCTTTAAGAACCTGCTCATATTGATCGTAACTCAGCGGTAAAATTTCAGAGTTGTTTATCAAATTAAGTTGCCTTCGACCAGTCACAGGTACAGTAGCACAACTGTAGGTAATAATTCCAGCTAGAGTCAAAAGAATTACTTTTTTAAACATTGCGTTGTTACTTAGTAAAATACTTATTCTGATAACGCAAATCTAACCACTTTTGTATTGCTGAATAATCTGTATTTTTTAAGAAAGTTTAAGTCTATGAAAATATTAGCTATAGGAAGAAATTATGTAGAGCATATCAAAGAGTTAAACAACGAACGCCCTACCGATCCGGTGATCTTTATGAAACCTGACACAGCTGTACTCAGAAATAATGCTCCTTTTTACTACCCTTCCTTTTCCAATGATATTCACTATGAAGTGGAGCTTGTACTTAAGGTATCCAAAATGGGGAAGAATATCAATGAGAAGTTTGCCCAAAAATACTACGATGAAATAGGTATTGGTATTGATTTTACGGCAAGGGATTTGCAACGAAAAGCCAAGGAAAAAGGACTACCCTGGGCGCTGGCGAAGGGCTTTAATGGCTCAGCGCCTGTTTCACAGTTCATACCAAAGAATGAATTAGGTAAATTAACTGATATTAGCTTTAGTCTGAAAGCAGATAATGAAATAAAACAAGAGGGAAATACATCGATGATGTTATTCAATTTTGACTATATTATATCATATTTATCAAGTTTTTTTACACTAAAGAAGGGTGACCTGATTTTTACCGGAACGCCGGCAGGTGTGGGGCCTATCAAAATTGGTCAAAAATTGACCGCGTTTATTGAGAATGAAAAATTATTGGAGTGTGAGATCAAATAAAATTTGCCTTTTATTTTATCTGGTATTTAGTACTTACTTCAGCTCTGCGCAGCTTAGTGAGGAGATAAACTATTCTGATAATTATTATCTATTTCCTATAAAACCAGGAGTGCAAAACACGCTGGCGGGTACTATGGGAGAACTACGTTCGTCACACTTTCATTCAGGTATCGACATACGAACAGGGGGTAGAACTGGCCTGGCAGTCCATGCTGCTGCAGACGGTTTTATTTCTAGAGCCGCCATTTCACCGTCAGGATATGGTAATGCTCTATACATACAGCATCCCAATGGTCAAACTACAGTTTATGCTCATCTGGAGAAATTCTCTGGAGCGGTGGCGGAATATGTCCGGCAAGAACAGTACAGAAGAAAAAAGTTTAGGGTAAACCTTTACTTTAGAAAGGATCAATTCCAGGTTAAGCGCGGAGATACCATAGCCTGGTCAGGAAACAGCGGCTCCTCAGGAGGTCCACACCTTCATTTTGACATTCGGGATGAAAACCAGCGACCACTAAATCCATTAAAATATGGCTTTGATGAAGTGGTAGACCGTACACCACCGGTAGCATTAGCCTTGGCTGTGAAAACAATGGACATTGATTCAAGGATTGAAGGAGAGTTTGGCCGTAAAGAATATGCATTGCGAAGAGTCGGCAATGATTATGTAATAGACAAGCCTATTTATGCGGAAGGCTCCGTTGGTTTCGAATTACTCGCACACGATAAACTGGACTATGCCCGCTTTAGGTGTGGCATTAACACGATTAATTTCAAGCTAAATGAAAAACTAATTTTTAGCCAGCAGATCAATTCATTTTCCTTTGGCGAACAGCGTAATATATTACGCCACATGGATTATGAAGAATTAGCTACTACGGGGAAACGCTACCATAAGCTCTATGTTGATGATGGTAACAAAATGAAGTTCTATAAAACAAATACGCAAAAAGGGAAAGTATCTTTAGTAAATGAAGATGAACAATATGGACAGATTGAGTTAATCGACAGCTATGGTAATAAGAGCGAAGTGTCTTTCCACTTAGTGACCTCTCATAAGAACACAAATACCAACAGCGCCGGCATATACGATATCAGAATTCAAGATAATACACTGGTAATACAATCACCTAAAAACGATACCCTTGATTTAAGCATTTACATTCCTGAGCATATTCAGTTAAATGCCAGTTATACTACTACAACTAATAAGTTCTACCTATGGGATTTAAGAAATGGTCTCCCTGGAAGATTAGAAAAAGGTGATTACAGTAAGAGCCTTGATTTCAGCGATATGATCGCATCAGGGGTCGACTACAATTACTTCTCAGACAAAATGGACATCTCTTTCTCAAAAGGCTCTTTATTTGATACATTATACCTTGAAACTAACTACCAGCAAGATACGCTTAAAGACATGGAGTTTTTTGAGTTAGGATCGCCAACCATCCCATTGAAAAAGAACATTAGCGTTACGTTAAAACCTGTAAGGACTTACGCAAACTTGAAGCAAGCTGCGGTATTTACTGTAAATTCGAAAAATGAGTTAGCAAGATTCGTTGGTGGCAAATGGAAATCAGATAAGATCCAGTTCTCAACGAGAAATTTCGGACGTTTTACAATTGCCTATGACAGCCTTCCTCCCACAGTAGAGCCCTTGGCAATAAATTCCAAAGACCTAAAATTCAGAATAGAAGATTCTCTTTCCGGCCTGAAAAAGTTTGAGTGCTATGTTAATGGTAACTGGGTGTTAATGAATTATGATTACAAAAGGAAATTGCTTTGGTCAGAAAAGTTGAATGAAAATGTGCCATTTGCAGGCGCTGTTAAACTTATCATCACAGATAATGTTAATAATAAAATAGAATACGAAACTAAAATCAATTTGTAACTATGGCACTAAGTATTGGTGATATAGCACCGGATTTCGAGGTTAACGATCAAAATGGTAATCCTGTACAACTGTCTAATTATAAAGGAAAAAAAGTAGTGCTATACTTTTACCCAAAAGACAATACTCCAGGATGCACAGCGGAATCATGTAACTTAAGAGATAATTACGAGCGCTTTCAGGCAGAAGGCTATGAAATATTAGGTGTTAGCACTGATTCCGAAAAATCACATAAAAAATTCATTGAAAAGCAAAACCTACCCTTTAGCCTGCTTGCCGATACAGAAAAACAGATCCATGAGAAATATGGAGCCTGGGTAGAAAAATCGATGTACGGCCGACAATATATGGGTACAGCCCGAAAGACATATGTCATTGACGAAGAAGGCAAAATAAAGGACATCATCGAAAAAGTGAAGACTAAAGATCATACAGCTCAGATTTTGTAAAACGATAATCGCATAATACTTAAGCCGGACGCAATTGTTCGGCTTTTTTGTTTATCATCACGAAAATTAACCTCACACCTAATTTCTTAGTTAGAAAACTTTTGCCGACATAAATAATCCACTACGTAGCTAATGCCAGACAGCGGATTAATTAAAGGCCATTCTGAAAAGAGCGGCCTCTCTTTTTGTTAAAATCTCGTGTCCATACCTTTCCAATTCTTCTCAACTTCTTTAAATTCGTCATTTAAGAATGAAAAAATGAGCTCTGAACCCAAAATTACGGAATTAGAAAAGGTAGCCTCACAGGTAAGGCGAGATATTGTTAGAATGGTACACGCAGTACAGTCTGGCCACCCGGGTGGTTCTTTAGGATGTACGGAATTTTTCGTGGCGCTATACTTTCATATTTTACAACATGAAAAAGGTTTCAATATGGATGCAAAAGGTGAGGACATCTTCTTCCTTTCCAATGGTCATATCTCTCCGGTCTGGTACAGTGTATTGGCAAGAAGCGGCTATTTCCCGATTGAGGAGCTTAAAACCTTTAGAAAAATGGATTCAAGGCTTCAAGGCCATCCAGCAACAGAAGAAAACCTTCCAGGAGTTAGAATAGCTTCAGGATCACTTGGTCAAGGTCTTTCTGTTGCCATTGGCGCTGCACAGGCCAAAAAACTTAGCGGAGATGATCGCTTTGTATATGTACTTATGGGTGACGGCGAGCAGGACGAAGGACAGGTTTGGGAGGCCGCCATGTATGCCGCACACCATAAAGTAGATAATCTTATTGCTACTATTGACTTCAACCATCAACAAATAGATGGCCCTACCAAAGAGGTAATGGGATTAGGTGACCTCAAAGCAAAATGGGAAGCCTTCGGTTGGAAAGTGATAGAGAGCAATGGTAATGATTTTGAAAACCTTATCTCAAACTTAGACCAAGCCAAAGAACTTTCAGGAAAAGGCATCCCCGTTCTGAACCTAATGTCGACGGAAATGGGCTATGGCGTTGATTTTATGGTAGGTACTCATAAATGGCATGGTATCGCTCCCAATGATGAGCAGCTTGCCGATGCCCTTGGGCAGCTAGAGGAAACCTTAGGGGACTATTAATCCCTACTCGTACCTCAAACTCTCTACCGGATTCATTCGGGCCACTTTTAAAGTTTGCCAACTTATGGTAGTAATGGCGAATAACAAGGTTAACATGCCTACTCCAACAAAAATCCATCCGCTTATCTCTATGCGATTGGCAAAATCTGCCAACCACATTTGCATCAAATACCAGGCTATTGGATAAGCCAGTACGCAAGCGATTAAGACGGTAAATAGAAACGATTTGCACATCACGAAGAATACCTGAAAGTGATTGGCGCCTGTTACTTTTCTTATCCCAATCTCTTTCGTTCTTCGTTTAGTCTCGTGAAAGGCAAACGTAAACAATCCTGAAGAAGCAAGTAAAATAGCTACTAGAGCAAACCCGTTGACCACACTACTCATTCTTTTTTCATTGGCATATTGTGAATTCACCTTCTCCTCAAAGTCATTAAAGGTAAAAGCGGAGTTTGGATTAATATCACGATGTAATTTATCCATAAAATCCAGCACACGGTTTCTTGCATCAGGTCTGTATCTCACAATGAAACTTTTATCCGCATAGTAAAAATTCCTGAGGATGAGTGGATTCACTTTATGTGATAAATGTTGAAAATGAAAATCCTTAACCACACCGATTATGGAATATCTGATATCCCCACCAGGCATGTGCATAAGAAGTTCGGTGTCATCGATTCGTTCAATATTTAAATGACGCATTGCTGACTCATTGATAACGACTGTATTGTTATCAGATTCCAAAGAATCGGAAAAAAAGATTCCGTCAATTACATCTAATCCAAAAACATCATCATAATTCGTATCCACCGACATTACATTCATAAGTTCAAAGTCATTGTCTGCATCTGCTCGCTTTATGCTTTGTGTATAAGCGTTATTAATGGGTACGGTTCCTTGCGAAACGGCTATAATATCCGGGTTTCCTTTAAGTTGATTGACCACACGAGCATGAATATTAAGCATTTCCATTCGCTTAACACTATCTTGTCTTAAAGAAGGGAATATCTCAAAAATATTGGTTTCGATAATATTGCTTTGGATCAAGCCGGTGTCTTTGTTAACCATATATTTCAGCTGGAGAAAGATGATTGATGTTGAAAAGATCAATATAATAGCCAAGGTATATTGCAAGGTAGTTAGGATTCGCTGGGTTATTGGGATCTTAAAAAAATTAACGTTAACAACTAAGCTCTCTGTCACACTAACCTTCATAATTCTAACGAATGAAACAGAAAATGAAACAGCTATTATAAAAATTATTACCAGAGAAAGTACTTGTAAATCTAACACGGAATTTTGGTCCAGATCAAGCCTCATAATATGAAGGTAGTAGGGAAACATAAGTTCATAAGCCAGAAAAGCTATGAACAGTGACGAACTGAAGTATAATAAGCCATTAACGATAAGCTCAAAACCAAGATTTAACTTAGAAGCTCCCATGGCTTTTTTAATACCTATCCTGTTTGCCATGGTAAGTTGAAGCGTAGTTTGAAGGTTTGTAAAACTAAGCGCCGTCACAATTAAAATAATAATGGCTATGAGCTGCATGGCCCTAAGGTTATTAAGGTCACCTTGCTTACTAAATAAAGGCACTTCTAACGGCCGCTCAAAGTAAAGTGTATTGAAAGGAATGGTTGACATTACGCTCTTACCATGCCTACCACGGGCGCGCCCCATCGGGGCGAACTTGGCATTAAACGCATCTCGATCAAAATTCTCATCTACCAGAAGGAGTTCTGTTGGAAGCCTTCTCCAAAAATCCTTGGAATGCCTGGGCACAAGAAAGTCTACGTTTATTGAACTATTAGCCGGTAAATCCTCCATGATCGCTGCGATCTGATACAACCCAACCTGATCGCAACTGACTTCAACCATTTTTCCCAGTGGATCTTCGTTGGGAAATAGCCTGTTGGCAAATTCCTGAGTTACAATAATACTTCCCGGGTCATGCAGCGCTTCTTTATCTCCTGAGGTCAGCCTAAAATCGAAAAAGTCAAAGAGAACGCTATCCACTACCCATGCTCTTCCGGGAAATGAAACCGTACCTTTCTTAAGCTTTATCTGGTCTTCATCATAAGTGTGAATAACCACCACTTTCTCAACCTCAGGGAGTTGTGCATAATCCAATCCGAAGAACACGCCTGGCGCCACAGGTATGAAATCAGACATTTCATTAAACTTAGAAATAGCCAGATGTATTCTGTCTCTCTTGGAATGAAGATTATCCATACTGAGTTCATTGTCTATCCAGGCATATACCAGATGAAATGATATGGCGCCTACAACCAGGGTAAATAAGCTAACAGCCGATACTAGCCTATGCTTGAAGAGGTTCCTTAAGGACGTACGTATATATAATTTGAGCATACCGTAATAATTGAGTTCTTGAGTTCCTGAAATATTTTTTAACAATGAAGGGCGAAGAAAATGAAAAACGTGAAACCAATAGATAATCTTTCTTTTCCAATTGGGTTGCTCCATCAGCTCTTCATGATATTCATATAAGTCACCAAGGATCTCTTCCAACAGTTCCTCTTTACAGAACCAACTAAGAAGTCGCTCAGCTAACTCGGGCGGAGTTGGAGTTATACGTTTCATTATTGCTTGTCTAAAGAGAGTTCCGGTATCTGCCGCCAAATATTCACTTTCACATCCTGACTATTCTGCAGAAGCTTCTTGCCAGCAGCAGTTATGGTAAAGATCCGTTTCCTACGCCCCCCCCTTTCCTTGGTAGCGCCGCCAAGAGTAGACTCCACGAACCCTTTACTTTCAAGCCTATTAACCGTACCGTGAACCGCTCCTATGGTAACATTTCTATTGGCCTGCTCTTTTAATGCCTTACGAATGGCCAACCCATAAGCTTCCTCTTTTAACATGACAATGAGTAGTAACACTAGCTCTTCTAACTCACCCAAATATTCCTTGCCCATACATATATATGTTCTATTTTATATAACAAAAATACGGGCATTATTTTAATTTGTTATACTAAATAGAATAAATTCTCACTCTATGTAATGAAGGTGTATCTCGATTTTTATTAAATGGATTCAATTAGACGCACTACAAGGTCGGAATTAGCGTTATCATTTCTTCATCAGTTCCTTTGCTAATTCTTCTAAAGTTTTTCCCTTTGTTTCAGGCATTAGCGCTTTAACAAAAAGCAGTTGTAAAACCATCATAAGCGCAAAAAAACCAAAAACCGGCCAAGGGTTCTCACCAAATATTCCTTCTTCCTTATCTATGAAAATTGGAGTAAATAAGGTAATCAAGGCAGCAAAAACCCAATGCGTGCCCGTACCTAAGGACTGACCTTTTGCTCTAACTTCATTCGGAAAAATTTCAGAAATAAATACCCATATCACAGCTCCTTGACCAACAGCGTGTGAAGCTATAAAAATTAGAATAGATGTTAAGAGAAGCACGGGGTCCAGGTCTGCATAAAAACAGAATGCCGTCATGGCAAGACTAACGATATATCCAACAGAACCTATATACATAAGCATTCTCCTACCCATTCTATCAATAAAATAAAGCCCAATGAACGTGAACAACATATTTATAATGCCAATGGATATGGAATTAAAGAGCGAATCCTTACCACCAAGACCTGCGAGTTCCAAAAGCTCGGGAGCATAATACAATATAAAATTAATGCCTGACAGCTGATTGAAAAAGGCAATTAAAAAGGCCAATAATATAGGCTTCGAAAATCTTCCTGAAAAGAAGCTGCTATTGTGCTTTGTTTGCTCGTTGTCCAGAATAATATCTTCTAAACGTTCATCCGCCGTATCCGGATCGATCACCTTTAGAACCTTGAGGGCGCCTTCTCTATCATTATTATGAAGAACCATCCACCTGGGACTATTAGAAACACCAAGTATGAGAAAACAATAGAAAAAAGCTGGCACACCCTCCATACCTAACATCCATCGCCAGTCATTATCACCCCCCACTCCATCCAAAAGATAATTAGATATAAAGGCCAATAAAATGCCAAAAACAATCATAAACTGATAAAGTGCCACCAGCTTACCTCTGTTTTTTGATGATGAAATTTCTGAAATATACATGGGAGCTGCTACGGAGGATGCACCTACTCCCACCCCACCGATAAATCTAAAAAAAGAGAAAGTGTATGGGTCTGGCGCCATCGCCGACCCCACAGCAGATATAAAATATAGCAACCCTATCCAAAAAAGAGTCTTCTTTCTACCTATCTTATCGCACGGAATACCCCCAAACATGGCTCCAAAGACGGTACCCCATAGCGCCATACTCATAATAAAAGTGCCGTGAAAGAAAGGGCTTGTATTCCATAATTCCTTGATAGGTAAGTTAGCGCCTGAAATGACTACCGTGTCAAATCCAAAGAGGAGGCCGGCCAAAGCTACACTTAGCGACCAGAAGAGAACATTTTTCTTCATCTGTTAATAATTTCAGCTTTCAATTTAATCAAATCGTAGTCTGGAAACTAATCCTATTACATCTGGAAATATTAAGCTCGCAGATTCTAAAATCCTGAAATCATGGAGCGCTAAATAGGGGAAATTACTTATTTATTTGAGCGTTTAAATTCTCTACTTTTACAATAGGAAATGAAAAGGTTAATAGTGTATGTCTATACAAGGATGAACACCCTAAGTGGTGTAGTTCTTATTTCCTGGACTACCGTTTGTAGTCTTTATAGTATACTCTATTGGTTTGTTCCTTTTGCCTCATTTTGGACCGGTTTTATCTTGGCAACATTAATTTCTGTAATTACTGCTTATCCCATGGGTTTGATTATATTGTCCTATGCATCAAAATTGAAAAGCCAAAGTAAAGCGGCTGAGGCCGACAATCAAGTTAAAAACAAGCTCATCTATATTCTTGGGCATGATTTAAAAAGCCCTCTTAACAATATTAGGCAAACCTTGAGCATGCTTGACCACGGGCATATTGATCAAGACGAATTTAATCATCTCACGAAAATACTTGCTAAGGACATAGGATCTACACTAAACCTAACTTCCAATCTGATCAAATGGATCAACATTCAACAAAATGACTTCAAACCTGAGATCAAGTCGGTAAAAATAAGTGAGCTAATAAAAGAGTGCGCCTCACTCTATATGCCAATTGCTCGGGAAAAGAATATAGACCTTTTAGTTAATACAGGTGTTGATATTGAAATGGATTCAGACCCTGAAATGATCAAAATTGTATTAAGAAACCTGCTATCAAACGCTATTAAATTCTCACATCCCCATAGTAAGATCAACATTGATCAAAACATATCAGGAAGCGAAGTATCACTGTCCGTTGCCGATTATGGTGTAGGAATGTCAAAAGAAGAAGTCGATATCCTCTTTTCATTAACTGAAGTAAAAAGTCAAGTAGGTACGAATCAGGAAAAGGGAACAGGTCTGGGCGTAAATCTCTGCAAAACGGTCATAGAGAAGCTGGGTGGTAAAATTTGGGCAGAAGGCAAGTTAGGAGAAGGCACAACTTTTACTTTTACAGTACCCTCCCCAAACATTAAAGTAATCAGCAAACGCCGGCAATTTGAATCTATAACTAATTAACTGCCCGCAGTTTTCTTAGTTTCTCTTTTAAGCTAGCTTTTATCTCGCCAATAGAGTTGTAAAGCTGTTCGTAATTATCAATTAAGAAATACCTGTCTTGAAAAATATCTTTTCGATAAGGTGTATTAAGCATCTGCTCTACGTGATACTCAAAATGCTTTGGTTCTTTACTTAGCGAGTACTCGGTTTCACCTGCTGAAGATAACACTCCTGCCCCATAAATTCTTGGCTCGCCATTTTCCCTGATCAATCCAAATTCTACGGTAAACCAGTAAACTCTTGACAGAAGGTCAATGGCAACTGGATCATGCACATAATCGTGTCCAATCTTACTTATCGCCTGAAGAAAATTCACAAATGCCTGATTAGTCAGAAGCGGTACATGGGCAAACACATCATGGAACATGTCCGGTTCTTCGAGGTAGTCCAACTCACTCATTTTCCTCAGCCAGGTCGTAGCTGGAAACTTTTTGTTAGACATCAATTCAAAGAATAAGCGATCATCTACAATACCCTCAACAGCTACTAACTCCCATCCAGTGAGTATATTTAGAATTTTATTTGTTTCCTCAAAGTTAGGAATCCGCTCTGCCGTAAAGTTGATCTTGTCTAAACCTATCATAAACTCCTTAGTAGCCGTATGAGGCATGTTTACGATTTGACGGTTGAAAAGTATTTTCCAAACCTGATGATCTTCTTCTGTATACGCATCATACACCTGTTTCATGTTTTTCAAAGTTGGGATGCCGCGTTTAGTTGTTGTTTCCATCATTTAAAATTTAATCATAAAAAAAGCCCCGCTCTCGGAGCGGGGCTATGCTTGTCATTAATATCCATTATGCATTAACTACCCTGTCCGAGTCCTTCAGAGACTGAATAATAAGAGTAGTAATATGTTTTTTGTTTTCTCATTATTTATCAAAGATATAATTTATCAACAGAATGCAAAACTGATGTTTATCAGAAATCATAAAATGTCAGTTTACATACTTTCCCTTAGGTCAAAAACTTTGCGCATCCTATCGATGAGCTTCTTAGACTCGCGAAAGTTCAGGGTTTGCTGACCATCGGAATATGCTTCTTCGGGTTTTTCATGTGTTTCATAGATAACACCGTCTGCGCCAGCCATGATGCATGCTAGGGCGACAGGTTCTACATGGTCGCGAATGCCAATACCATGTGATGGGTCAGCAATTACCGGTAAATGAGACTTTTCTTTAAGAATGGTGATAGCGTTAATGTCCATAGTATTTCGACTTGCTTTCTCATACGTTCGAATACCACGTTCGCAAAGCATAAGATTTTCGTTACCAGCCGAAAATACGTACTCAGCGGATGAAAGTAATTCATTAATTGTGCCGGAAATACCTCGCTTGATCAAAACAGGTTTATCTACAAGACCCAACTCATCTAAGAGATTGAAATTTTGAGTGTTGCGAGCTCCCACCTGAAATATGTCTACATAAGGCAGCATCTCTTCTATTTGAGAAACTTGCATAACTTCTGTAATGATTTTTATACCTGCAGACCTGGCCGCTTTATACCATAACTTTAACCCCTCAATACCCATGCCTCTAAAAGAATATGGTGAACTTCTAGGTTTATATACACCACCGCGCATAATTTTAACATCATTCTCTTTTAAATGATTGATAGTCTTATCTATCTGCTCTTCACCTTCAATAGAACATGGACCCGCCATAATAGCCATTCCTCCCTCTTCAATGAAAACTCCATCACCTAAATCAATAGTGGTGGGATTCACCTTCCACTTTCTGGATACCAGTTTATAATCGTCAGAAACAATATGTATGTCGGAGATGCCTGGCATATGTCCGACATCTCGTATGTCAAATTCTTGCTTTCCTATACCTACCAGGTAGTCCCCCTTCTGTGTTTTTACATCTGTAATCTTATATTTTAAGTCACTTACTTTGCGAACGATTTCCTCTTTCGTCTTTGCAGAAATCTCTTTTTCCAACTGAATGATCATATCTTATGCTTTTATACTTTTTACAAATTGTAGAATGTCTGACTCTAGGTTATCGGAAGAACCAAGAACTTTTATGAAGGCAGAGCCAATTATTGCTCCGTTGCTATGCGCACAAGCCTGGCCGAATGTAACTTTGTTTGATATACCAAAGCCAACCAGTGTAGGATTATTTAAGTTTAGTGACCTCACCCTTTCAAAATAACTAGCTTGTACCTCTCCAAATGAATCCTTTGCTCCGGTGGTACTGGAAGTAGATACCATATAAATAAAGCTATTACTTCGTGCGTCCACCTCCCTGATACGCTCATCGGAGGTCTGGGGTGTGATCAAGAAAATATTCTTTATACCGTGATCCGTAAACGTGTCCTGGTACTCTGAAATATATTCCGACATCGGTAAGTCTGGTAAAATCAACCCGTCGACACCAACATCTTCACAAGATTGGCAAAACCTCTCTATGCCGTATTGGATAACCGGGTTTATATAGCCCATAAGAATTACCGGAACAGTCACTTTGCTGCGCAGCTCTTTGATCTGGTTGAATAGCAGATCCAGGGTCATACCATTATCGAGGGCTACTTTGTTACTCTCTTGAATGGTCGGCCCATCCGCCAGTGGATCGGAGAAAGGGATTCCAATCTCAATCATATCGGCACCAGCTTTTTCAAGCCATATCGCTATATCAAGTGTATTATTGAGAGCAGGAAAACCTGCAGAGTAATACACAGAAAGGATGCGATCTTTCTTGTTTTCAAAAAGCTGATTTATTCTATTCATGTCTATTCTTTAATAAATGTCAATTGATAATTCCTAGTATTTCCCCCATCGGATATAGGTGTCCAAATCCTTATCTCCTCTTCCCGATAAATTAATCACTACTACATCATTCTGCCCAAGGTTCAATTGCTTTAATGCCGCGAAAGCATGTGCCGTTTCTATGGCAGGTATGATGCCTTCAAGACGACTTAACTCAATTCCGGCTTTCATAGCTTCCTCATCCGTGGCATTTAAGAACTTAACTCTACCTACATCAAATAAATGAGCATGCATAGGGCCAATGCCTGGGTAATCTAAGCCCGCTGAAATAGAGTACGGTTCAACAACCTGTCCATCTTGCGTTTGCATTAACAGGGTTTTACTCCCGTGTAAAACACCCGGCTTACCGAGCGCTGTAGTAGCTGCTGACTCTCCTGAAGCAACACCCAACCCTGCCGCTTCAACCGCCACGAGGTGTACTTCTTCTTTATCCAAATAATGGTAAAAGGCCCCTGCAGCATTGCTGCCCCCACCTACACAAGCCAATACATAATTTGGCAATTCCGACCCGGTTTGCTCTAAAAGTTGAAATTTGATCTCTTCGCTGATTACAGCCTGAAACCGGGCCACCATATCCGGATAAGGGTGAGGGCCTACTACTGAACCGATGATGTAATGGGTATCTGTAGGGTTATTGATCCAATGCCTCATAGCCTCATTAGTAGCATCTTTTAATGTCTGACTACCACTGGTAGCAGGCTGCACGGTGGCTCCTAGTATTCGCATACGTTCAACATTGGGCTTCTGGCGCTCCATGTCCACTTTACCCATATATACAATGCATTCCATCCCCATCAAGGCACAGACGGTAGCAGTGGCCACACCATGCTGCCCGGCTCCGGTTTCGGCAATTATTTTTTGCTTACCCAGTTTCTTGGCCAAAATAATTTGACCGATTGTGTTATTCACTTTGTGCGCACCCGTATGGCACAGGTCTTCCCTCTTTAGGTAAATATGGGCGCCATATTTATCCGACAGCCTTTCGGCCTTGAAAAGAGGTGTTGGCCTTCCAACATAATCCTTTAACAGTGCGTTAAATTGTTGTTCGAATTCTTTCGAATCAATAATCGATAAATAGCTTTCTCTGAGCTCCTCGATATTTGGATAGAGCATTTCAGGAATATACGCCCCTCCAAAATTTCCATAATAACCTGTCTTGTCAACTGTATATTTCATTTCTATTTTCAATTAAGGTTCTAATTAATTGAGTATCCTTCAAGCCTGGTTTGATTTCAAACTTACTGTTTACGTCAACAGCAAATACATTTAATCCGCTATTACTGATGCTTTTAAGATCTTCCAAACCAATACCTCCGCTGAGAATAATGGGTTTTGATAATTTCAAATCTTTAAGTGCACTCCAGTCAAATTTTTGACCCGTTCCACCGTAAGCATCGCTTCGAGTATCAAATAAGTAGTAATCAATCAGCTCTTTATAGGTATTCAGCTCTTCAATACCCGGCAAACAATTACCTGAAAAAACTTTGATTATACCTACGTTCATAGACTTAACCAGCTTGCTGCAATAATCTATGGATTCATCACCATGAAGTTGTACGTAGTCAAGGTGATATTCGGCTACTTTAGTAACTACCTTCTCTAGCGCTTCATTAACAAAGACGCCTACTTTTTTAACCGTATCCGGTATGCGGTCTAAACTCTCTGCGAACTTACTTCCGATGTATCGCTTTGACTTCGGGTAAAAGATAAACCCGACAAGATCCGGCCTTAAGGCTGCAACCTCCTCAATGTTATCTCGTAATCCACAGACCTTGACCTTCATCATTCAAATCCTTTTAATTGTTCAATAAAAGCAGCACACGATTTCTGAGGTCTTGCACTCTGCATAAAGCGTTCACCCACTAAAAACCCCTGGTAACCTGCCTGCTTCAATTCAATTATGGTCCGGGGGCCATTAATCCCGCTCTCAGATATCTTTACGAATTCATCCGGGATTTTATCCGCTAGTGATATTGAAGTATCAATAGAAACTTCAAATGTTTTTAGATCCCGATTGTTAACACCTACACAATCAATGTGCGGATTAATGGATCTGGCAAGTTCATCTGAATTATGCACTTCCAGCAAAGTCTCAAGACCTAATGATTTGGCAAATTGAGCTAATCGCTCAATTTCCTTGCTATCAAGAACAGCGGCTATCAGCAGTATAGCATCGGCGCCAATTGACTTGGCTTCTACAATTTGATATTCATCAACTGTAAAGTCTTTTCTAAGGATAGGGCAAAAGTTAAATCTTCTAGCTGTTTTCAGATCCTCGTTTTTACCGTCAAAATATTTTAAATCCGTTAAAACGGATAAAGCTGATGCTCCGGCTTGCATATACCCAATAGATGTACGTTCTACTGAGGCATGCGCATTAATTATTCCTTTGGAAGGTGACTTTCTTTTGAATTCAGCAATTATACCTGATTTATCCACACGTTGAATATATTTCTTCAATGAAACCGTGCGAGAGCCAAAATAGATGCTCTGTTCTAACAATTTTACAGGATATAAGGATTTTCTCTCTGCTACCTCGACCTTTTTGTGTTCAATTATTTCCTTAAGTATATCCATTAGTTTACTGAAATCTGAGTTTTATTATTAGTTAGTCTTTTAAACGCCTCAAGCGCCTTTCCCGATTCTAGAGATTCTTTTGCCCTGGCAATCGCATTTATCTTTCCTTCTTTTTGGTTTGCGCAGTACAAGGCCATACCGGCATTAGCGGTCACCACTTGATTCTGTGCCTGCGTTCCGTTTCCTTTGAGTACGGATTCAAAGATTTTTGCTGACTCCTGAACACTTTCGCCACCATAAATATCTGATTGGGTTAGCGCAGTAAACCCTATCTGATCAGGCGAAACCAGCTCTTCTCCCAGATTGGAAATCATTTTAAAGTGACTGGTTAATGAAACTTCATCATAACCATCAAGGGAATGTAAAATGGTGAACTCCTTATCGGTTTGCTGGTATAGATAACCGTAAAGTCTGGCAAGTTCGAGGTTAAAAACTCCTACGAGCTGTTTTTTAGGAAAAGATGGGTTTACCATTGGTCCCAACATATTGAAAAAGGTTTTAACACCTAACTCCTTTCGTATAGGCGCTACATTCTTCATTGCAGGATGAAACAGCGGAGCATGTAAAAAACATATATTTGCTTCATCCAGACTCCTCCTCAATTCGTCCAGGTCATGAGTAAACTGGTATCCAAAATATGCCAATAAATTGGATGATCCACATACTGATGAAACACCATTATTACCATGTTTAGCAACAGTTTGACCTGCTCCGGCTACTATGAAGGATGATAGTGTCGAAATATTGAAAGTATCTTTACCATCGCCACCAGTCCCACAAAGGTCAATAGCGTCATATTCCTCAATTTCGACGGGAAGGCAGAGTTCCAGCATGGCGTCCCTGAATCCTTCAAGCTCTTCAACAGTAATGCTTCTCATCATAAATACAGTTAAAAAAGCAGATACTTGGCTTTGATTGTACTTACCTTGGGCCAGATTCATGAGAACCTCCTTTGATATTCGTTTATCAAGGGTTTTGTACTCAATGAGCTGATTTAAAATTTCTTTCATAGCGCTATATAATTAACCAATTTTTAATCATTTGTTCTCCACCTTCGGTAAGGATTGATTCCGGATGAAACTGTAGCCCTTTAACATCAAACTCCGTATGCGATAGGCCCATTACTAATCCCTTATCATCCATCGCTGTTATTCGTAATTTTCCATTGATCGTTTCTGGCTTGACACTCCATGAGTGATAATGACATCCATTGAAAACCTGGGGTAAACTTTGAAACAAACGTTCACTTTCATCTTCAACTTGTATTTTACCTACCAGCCCGTGTAAAACAACTGGCATATTGAATAACTCGGCGCCAAATACTTCAGCTATACCTTGGTGCCCCAGGCAGATTCCAAGAATCGATTTTGTTGAGGCATAAGTCTCAATTAATTCTTTCATAATACCTGCCTCATCAGGAATACCCGGACCTGGCGAAAGTAGAATCTTATCAAAATTCTCTACTTCTTTAAGAGCTACCTTATCATTACGGTACACTTGCATTTGATCTTCAAAACCTAATTTCCTTATTATATGAACCAGGTTGTAGGTGAAAGAGTCATAATTATCTAAAACAAGAATCTTCATATCTCCTCAGCCATTTTTAAGGCACTACGCAAAGCCGCCAACTTATTGTTAACTTCCTGAAGCTCACTTTCTGACTTTGATTTGGCCACAACACCTGCTCCGGCCTGATAACTTAACGTATTGTTTCTACTCAGAAACGATCGGATCATAATGGCATGATTAAAATCTCCGTTAAAACCCAAAAGGCCAATAGCGCCGCCATAATAGCTTCGGCTTATATTTTCATACTTATCAATCAGTTGCATAGCCATATGCTTGGGAGCGCCGGAAAGTGTACCTGCAGGAAAAGTATCTGCCACCAGTTGAATAGGATTAGCGCCATCTGATAGTTGCCCTGTTACTTTAGAAACCAGGTGAATGACGTGTGAATAATATTGTATCTCTTTAAATACTTCAACCTCGACCTCAGAAGAACTGCGGCTTAGATCGTTTCGGGCCAGGTCCACTAACATCACGTGCTCACTATTTTCTTTTTCATCTTCTGTCAACTTCTGGGCCTGTTCCGCATCAAGGGCATCATTACCGGTCCTTTTAAAAGTTCCGGCTATGGGATATATAGTAGCTTGCCCTTCTTTTATGACTATCTGAGATTCAGGGGATGAACCAAACAATTTGAAACTTCCATAATCAAAATAAAAAAGATACGGTGAAGGGTTTATTGATCTCAAAGCACGATAAACATTGAATTCATCACCTTGAAATTTTGTGTTAAACCTCCTTGACAACACAATTTGGAAAACATCTCCACGCTGTGCATGATCCTTACCTTTCTCAAGAATTTGTAAAAACTCTTCATCTGTGAAGTTGGATGATTCTTCTGCTTGACGTTTAAAGCCAAATTGAGGGTCTGTACTGGCTTTAATCAGGGCTTCAACCTTATGGATTTCACTAGCCTCATCCCCAATAAGGTGCTCGAAGAGGAAAAGTTGATTTTTGAAGTGATCGACTACAATAACATATTTATAAATGGCATAATAGATATCTGGTATCTCCTTATTTGAATTACCGAGCTCAATGTCCTCAAAATACTGCACCGCATTATATGCTGCATACCCAAATAATGCATTTGACGGAAACTTGAACTGATCAAATTCCTTTGGTTTAAAAGATTTACTAAACTTCTCAAGTTCTTCAACAAGTTCAAAATCAGTAGGCAGGGTCTCTTCAACTCCATCGGGAAATACCTTATAAATACCATTATTATCTGCCTTAAAAGAGGCGATTGGCTGACAACATATAAACGACAAACTATTTTCATTACCGTGATAATCTGAACTCTCCAGCATGATGCTTTGAGCAAAACGGTCTCTAAGTCGCAAGTATATGCTAACCGGGGTTAGCGTATCGGCCAATAACTGTCTGTGGTTTGTATTAAATCTGTATGTCATTTTCCGTGTTTAAAAAAACAAAAAAGGCTCACTGTAAAACAGCGAGCCTTTTCTTTCTTTCATTTATTATTTAATAACGCTGTTTACTTCCAATATTTTGAAAGTGCCACCACCATGCGCTACAACTAGAATTTTCACTCATTAAGCCAAAAGTAAAAATGAAACGTGAATTAGCAAACGAAAGCTATTTTTCTTTTTTAGCTGTTGGCTTTTTTGTGGCATTTGGTTGTTCAGCTGACTTTTCTACAACTTCAATCATCTTTTTATTTTGTCATTTGAGAATGTTTAACGTAGTAGGTTACTTTAGTTATTTTATTTCCCCATAAATTGCATCAGTTGTATATTGTCTGAAATCATGGAAAGCGTATTAAAAAAGTTGTCAATACTCCTGACCCTGAAACCATATTATTGCCTATAACAACTTTGCATTATAACTTTAAATAACTTTTAATGTTATATTGTCATGGCAAGGGTAAGTTTGAAATTAGTTGAAGCGCTTAAAAATACTGCGAAGCAATTGGGAAAAAGCAATAACTATCAATGGGGACATATGGGCAGTTGTAACTGTGGACATCTTGCTCAAGAAATTACAAAACTTAATAAATCAGAAATCCACTCCAGGGCTATGCAAAAATATGGCGACTGGAACGATCAACTAAATGATTATTGCCCTACAAGCGGTCTACTAATGGATGATCTCATCACAGAACTTCTTTCCGCTGGTTTGGATTTAGATGATCTCAAGCATTTGGAAAAGTTATCAGACAGCCGAGTGCTAAGGATACTGCCTAAAGAGAATCGCTACCTTAAGCATAACAATAAAGCCGATGTAATCATCTACGTTAATACTTGGGCGAGTATGCTTGAAAATCAATTGATCGACTCGGTGAAATTACCTTCATTAGAAAAAGAAATTGTACCCGTTTAATGGTGCATGAATATTTTAAAAAGGACTTCGAAAATTTTAAGATATTAATTCGGCTTAACCCGGTGGACTTTAGAATTTTAGAACTTACGATAGTTGCTAATAATGCAGTTGTTAAGCGTGAAATTCAGGCAGACGAAGATATTTATGAAGACTTGAAGGAAGACGAGTTTATAAAATCAAGTCCGCTGGAATTCAACCTCCATTTAAAAGGGGTCCGTTAATTAAGAAAGCTCCCACTTCAGGCTATACTTGGCCCGGCTTTTTCCCTCATGTAGATCTGTTGTGAACTCCGCTCCTCTTTGATCGGCTAACATGCGAAATTCGCCCAATTTATCATTAGAACTTAAAACATCGTAATCCCACAATTCAAGTATCACTTGAGAACCAAGTTCTACGTCTAGCGCAAGATTAACTTTTACTATACCTTCAGAAATTTTCAGGTATTTCTGGTCTTCTGGCCAAACCTTTCTACCATTTTGCTTAAGAAAAACTTCATCACCATCACCCTCGTCGGCTCGATAACAAATTAATTCCAGGAGTTTCAGCTTGACACTCAGCCTATCAGTCATTTTAAAGTAAGTTAAATTTGACTTTATCTACTTTCAAGTAGTTACAATTATCATCATTAAAAGTTAAGCGACCAATATTTTACCGTAAAGGCCATATTATGTTTCTTGAATTAAGGAAATCATTGTAACTTCACCGTGGCAAATCAGTACGACCAGCTCCTGCTGAACTCCCCCAGGACCGGAAGGTAGCAAGGGTAAGCGGTTGTAGCGGTGCGATACTTGATTTGCCTTTTTTGTTTAGATTTTTCCAAAATAATCACCTCACCGTATGAAGTGATCAGGCGATTTACTGATAGATTTGTTTTAGATTTAACAACCTAAAAAATATTAACGGAACTACTATGAAATTCTTCATTGATACTGCAAACCTGAACGACATTAAAGAAGCCTACGATCTTGGCGTACTGGATGGCGTAACCACAAACCCATCGCTAATGGCTAAAGAAGGGATAAGTGGTGAAGAGAATGTGAAAGACCATTATAAGGCCATTTGTGATATTGTAGATAATAATGTAAGCGCTGAGGTTATTGCTACAGACTATGAAGGTATTATAAGTGAAGGAAAGGAACTCGCTAAATTGGACGACAAGATAGTGGTTAAAGTTCCAATGATTAAAGACGGAGTAAAGGCAATTAAACACTTTAGCAGTGAAGGGATCAGAACCAATTGCACCTTAGTATTTTCTGCCGGCCAGGCCATACTTGCCGCTAAGGCGGGCGCCAGCTATCTTTCTCCTTTTATTGGCCGTCTGGATGACATTTCGCATGACGGGCTGGCTCTTATTGAGCAGATAGCTCAGATTTACGATAATTACGGTTTCGAAACTGAGATCCTGGCCGCCAGTGTAAGGCACACTATGCACTTGGTACAATGTGCTGAGATCGGTGCCGACGTGGTAACCTGTCCTCTTAATGTTATCACAAGTCTACTTAAGCACCCCCTTACTGATATAGGACTTGAGAAGTTCCTTGCCGATCATAAAAAATCAAATAGTTAATCGACAATAGTAAATGTCCTTTTCTACTGATCCGGTTATTCGCGTTAAAGATGCCAGTATCTTCCAGGAAAATAATACCGTTCTTAGCGATGTTACCTTTGAAGTAGAAAAGGGTGAATTTGTTTTCCTGATAGGCAGAACAGGAGGTGGTAAATCTTCACTGCTAAAAACAATCTATGTCGATTTACCTTTCCGTTTGGGTCAAATGAATGTGGCTGGGTTCGATATTAAAAGTATCAAATCCTCAGAAGTTCCAATGCTTAGAAGAAAGGTGGGTATTATTTTTCAGGATTTTCAATTGTTTCCAGATAGGACCGTAGCTGATAACTTGCTTTTTGTACTCAAGGCTACAGGTTGGAAGGATAAGGCCAAGATGAAGGCAAGGCAAGCGGAGGTACTTATGCGAGTAGGCCTGGGTGCGGTAGGCACCAAAATGCCGCATCAGCTTTCCGGTGGTGAACAACAGCGTGTAGTTATTGCTAGAGCGCTTTTGAACGAACCGTTAATACTGGTGGCGGATGAACCCACGGGAAATCTTGACCCTGATGTTTCCATCGGTATTTTTAATTTATTTCAGGATATTAATAAAAGCGGTACCGCCATAATGATGGCAACACATGATCATTCACTTGTTAAAAACTTCGACTATCGTGTTCTGAAGTGTGAAATGGGAAAAGTTCTCGATTCTAAAAATAGCGAAGATTTCAGCCTTGCTACAGACACTTACTAAATAGCCGCGGCTTCTGGTTTATGTTTTGCGGTATTATCATCCAATTGAGCTAACTCTTTATTTAAAATATCAATCCTAACCACTAGGTTTAGTAGCAAGGCATCTACCACCTTTTTGCTGGGATTGGTCTTAAGCTCATCCTTCAAAACCTCATACATAGCATCTAAGTTTTGAAGGTCTTGTTCATAGCCATAATCCAGCTCTGTTTCATCTGCATATGACTGTATAAGTGTCTTTTTTTCTGAGATCATTTGAAAATAAAAAGACTCTATGTCTACAAAGTCTGAAGAGATTTTTTCTTTTTGAGAGATTAGCTCTTCACCGCGATCAACTTGGTTAGCAAAAAACAAAAAGAGAGTAGTGCAGAAAAAAGAAATGGCCGCTACTTTCCATAGCCAATGATAAGATTTTTTAGACGCTCGTTTTTCAATTTCTGTCCATACACTATCCGATGGTTCCATATCATCAAATAATGGTCTATTCTTATCCACAAAGTCCTTCAAATTATCTTTCATCTTTCAGACTTAATATCTCTCTTACTTTACTCTTTGCCCTGCTGTATTGCGATTTTGATGCAGATTCCGAAATTGACAATATACTAGCAATTTCAGAATGATCATAACCTTCAAATAAATATAACGACAAAACTGATCGATATCCAGTCGGTAGCTGCTCAATAGCTGCCTTTACTCGATCAATAGTTAATTGGTCCGGTTCAATAGTATGCTCTTCAGAAGCTTCTACATTATCACCTATCTCCACAAAATCAATTTTATTCTTATTCAGAAAATTAATTGATTTGTTGATTACGATTCGCTTTAGCCAAGCTCCAAATGTAGCATCTCCTTTGTAAGAACTAATATTCTTAAAAGCGCTTACAAATGAGTCCTGCAGAATATCTTCAGCGTCATTGAAATCTTTAACTATACGAATGCAAGTATTGAACATAGCATTCTTATATGCCATATATAATTGCCTATAGGCATAGGTATCACCCACAAGGCATCTATCAATGAGATCACGATGGATGTTATGAACCTCTTTTCCCAATCGGCTTTTATCTGATTAAAAGACTAGGGAGCTTATCCTGAGGTTGCATAAGACTTATTTTATTTTTCCAGCTCCGCAATTTGCTTTTGAGCCAGTTCAAAATCAGGAGCCAGCGCCAGCGCTTCATCGTAAAATTTCTTTGCTAAAGCCTTGTCGCCGCTTGCCGCGCTAATCATTCCCTTAAGGGTTATAAGGGAAACTTTAATCGGGAATTCTTTTTGTTCATTACTCGCCAAAGTATAAACACTTTTAAGCTCCTCCGTTTCCTTCTTGCCTAAAAGTATATCTACATTAGTCTTTGCTTCCGTATATTTTGACATATCATATTGTAAAAAGGCCATTTTATACAGTGTATTATAGTCTTCTGTATTTAGATAAAGCGATTCATAGTTAGAAAGCGCCTTATCTTTGATACCGAGATTCTCATAGCTAATGGCAGCTATTTCAAGAGCGCCGGTATGGCCCGGTTTTAAAGTCAATATATCATTTGCGGATAACACAGCCGAAGCGTACTGCTGTCCCTGTACATAAATAAGAGCAAGTGAATACAGGATAGAGTCATTTTGTGGATTTTCCACCAACATATTATATAAAGCATGCTTGGCTACATTATAGTCATTGTACCGTATTGCAGCTTGATATGTTCGTGCATAATGCGAAGAAAAGATTTGAGACGCTGTCATTTGCTGCGGTTGGACATCCTGCTCCTGAGCAAAGATGCCGGTGTGAGCAACAACAAGAAAAAAACCATATACGTATTTCATATTCATTTTTTTGAAAAATTTGCCAAAGCTATCATATTTAGTCTACTAATTCCAAACCTTTTTGTTTCCCAATTTCAATCATCAATTCCCATGCCGCTGTTTTGTCATTTTGTATTTCACCTTCTAATATTGCCTCTTTGATCGCTTCTTTTATATCTCCTATTACTCGTCCCGGGGAAACTCCAAAGGCCTTCATAATTTCCTCTCCGGATACAGGTGGTTGAAAGTTTCTGATATTGTCTTTTTCCTCGACTTCTTTTAGCTTTTTCTCTACAAGGTTAAAGTTCTCGAGGTATCGCTTTACCTTATATTCATTTTTGGAAGTAATATCAGCCCGGCATAGTTTCATTAAATCTTCAATATCATCACCTGCCTCGAAAAGTAACCTTCTCAACGCGGAATCAGTTATCTCCTTTTTCACAAGTGCGATTGGCCTAAGATGTAGACGGACGAGCTTTTTTACATAGTGCATCTTTTCATTTAGGGGAAGTTTCAACCGTCTAAAGATACCTGGTACCATCCTCGCACCCCTATCTTCATGCCCGTGAAATGTCCACCCTACTTTGTTATTAAACCTTTTGGTGGCAGGTTTTGCAATATCGTGAAGAATCGCAGCCCATCTTAGCCAAAGGTCATCAGACATTTCACTAAGATTATCGAGTACCTGTAACGTATGATAAAAATTATCTTTATGAGATTTTTTATTGATAGTTTCTACCCCATATAAAGCTACCATTTCCGTAAAAATAAGCTTTAAAAGGCCTGATTGGAATAGCAGCTTGAAACCATATGAAGGCCTCACAGATAAAATGATCTTATTCAATTCATCAGAAATACGCTCTTTCGATACAATTTTGATCCTTTCAGCATTTTTAACAATCCCATCATACGCATCAGCGTCAATATCGAAGTTCAATTGTGTAGCAAAGCGAATTGCTCGCATCATCCTCAACGGATCATCAGAAAATGTTATGCCGGGATCCAGCGGAGTTTTGATAACTTTACTTTTAAGATCACTAACTCCTCCGAAAGGGTCCACGAGTTCTCCATAGCTGTTTCCATTGAGACTGATTCCCATGGCATTTATAGTGAAATCGCGTCTATTCTGGTCATCCTCAAGTGTACCATCTTCTACTACCGGTTTTCGTGATTCTTTTCTGTATGACTCTTTTCGTGCTCCTACAAACTCGAGGTCCCACTCTTTATTACGAATCATGGCGGTACCAAAATTCTTAAATACGCTAACATTTGTATTTAATCTTTTGGCGACAGACTTTGCCAACGTTATTCCGCTACCTATGCAAACTAAGTCAACGTCTTTAGAATGCCGTTTCAGTATCAAATCTCGTACCCAACCACCTATCACAAAGGATTGGACTCCAAGTTTTTCACTTTCATCTGAGATTATATTGAATATTTTGTGTTCATCAAGCGCTGAACGGTAGTTCATCAGGTTCGGTCTTTTATAGAATTGCAAAGTTAAAGCTAATTCTACGACTCTGGAAGTAGAGTTTGAACTGACTATTTAATGAATGTCGGACAGGGAATGAATTTGTCCCTCTTTTTAATTTTTGATGAGCGAAAAGCCATGTCTAAATTATACTTCACGGACACTTCATGAGCCCCGCCACCAATGTTGCCAAGCTCAGAAACTGTAAAATCATAACTATAACCAATTTCCATTTGTTCGAAACGCATGCCAAGTATGAGTACTACGGCGTCCTGACTAATGTTGTCCTTAACATTCTGCTGAACAGGTATGCCACGATACCATAGCCCTATCATTACAGGTTCATAAAGAAAATGAAGCCCTACATCCAATTGATCAAATTCTCCCTGACGCTGATATACAAATGACGGCGCTAAACTGGAGCTTCTTTGTTTTTTAAATACACCTGAATACAATGGGATTCTGAAACCGGCATGAACAGAGATTTTCATAGGTATGCTGCTTTCCTTACCCAGAAGTGATCGATTTGGCGTATTAATATGGCTGGCTGAAAAACCGGCCCAAAAGGTTTTATTGTAAATGAGCAGACCAGTGCCAAAATCAAAGTAGCTGGCTTTACCTAAATCATTTGTTTGGAGATCCTGAGTGGGTACCTGCCCGTCATTCTGAAACTCCAGCTGATCCCCAAAAACCAACCTGTTATAATCAATATCTCGCCGGCCATAGCCAAAATAAAGACCTGGCGTGACAATCCACTTATTTGCCAATTGAATTTTGTACGAATACATGAAATTAATGGCGGTTGATCGTAAGCCGGCCGATCCGGCTTTGTCTACCACAGCCATAAGCCCTATACCACTTTTCAAATCCGACATATGATAGTCATAGGAAAAGGCATACGTAACAAAGCCGTTAGTGATATTAGGCCATTGATTCCGGTAGTTTGCTATGAATCTATGATCAGAACCAGTGCCCGCGAATGCCGGGTTCAGATAAGTGGGCGCAGCATAATACTGTGAAAAATGAGGGTCTTGTCCTGAAACATCAAGAAGGCAAACTACACTCATCCATATGGTCAGCAGCCTGGTCATCGTATGAGGTTCACATCTCCGATACGTGTGGATGTTTCACCATTCTCGAAGACAAGATTTAATTTATATACATATACATCTTGCGGACAAAGTTTACCATTGTAATAGCCGTCCCAACCCATACTTTTGTCATTTGTATCAAAGAGCAGCTCGCCCCAACGGTTAAAAATCAGCATTTCAAATTCCTTTACGCCCTGAGTGAGTGGAAGAAATACATCATTGATACCATTGCCTGGCAGGCCGCCTGAGCTACCAGAAAGATTAGGAGTAAATGCATTGGGTATAAGCAAGCGACCGCCGGTTTTCGCCTGTACTACCCCTTCCTGACGAGTGGTGTCCGTACATCCATTTGGGCTATAGGCTATCAGAGTAATGTCATATACCCCCTCTTCCTGATACAGATGCTGCGGTTCCGGTTCCGTGTAAGTGGTTCCGTCTCCAAAGTCCCATAAGAATTCACTCGCTCCAAAACTATTATTATTAGTAAAGAGGGGTTGATCAGGAATGAGTACTACAAATGGCCGTACACTAAATTCAGCAGTCGGTCGCTCAAATACTTCAATGATCAGTGGCTTTGTTTCCCGGATTGTATCTCCTAATAGGTTTGTGGCACTCAAGCTAACGGTATAAATACCCGGCTCAAAGTAAGTATAACTTGGATTGACCGCCCGTGATATTCCTTCATTTGCCCCAAACTGCCAAAAATAACTAGCTGAGTCAGCAAATTGTGTAAGATTAATGAACTGTACAGTTAATGGTACACAACCTGCAGGCGGGTTGTAGTCAAAATCCACAATTGGAGGTATGGGATCAATAATAATCGTTTGACTAGCCGTTTCCACACACTCCTCATTAGTCACAGTTAGTGTAATTGTATATGTACCAAAGGTGGTATATTCATGATTGGTAATATTAGGGTCGTCTGAGCTTTTTCCATCACCGAAATCCCACTCATAGGTCCAGGGGCCTATGTTAGTGGTATTCGTTATGTTAACCATGCGATTTGGAAGACTCTGGACCAGCGGCGTTACATTAAACCCCGCATTGATGACATCGCGCTCCGGAACTTCAACCATTTGCGTGACAATAGGGCTCTCACAAGAAGCAAAATTTTCAGTTTGCAAAGTAACCTGGACATTTTGAGTAGAGGCATTCTTATTAAAGAGGTATTCAAATTCATCACCTAACGTTGAAGAGGACAAAACAATGAGACCATTGATAGTCACCTCCCAATTATACAGGCTAAGGCCTTTAGTGAGAGCTTCAAACTTTAGCCTCATAACTTCACAGTTGAATTGTAAGGTATCAATTACAAAGTCAGCATCGGGTGTCGGGTTAACCCGAACGTTTCTAATCGAATCCCTCGAGCAATTGTTAGGTAGCCTAGTGGTTAACGTAACCTGGAAATCTTTGATGGCTTGAGTGTCATTAATAAAACCGTAGGTGAAAGCAGGAATGGCTCCAGTACTTTGCTGCGTAATGGGCCCATTATCATCACTTATTGACCATAGATATGAACTCGGATTAAGCGATTGAGTTTCGGTGTCTACTTCAAAATCAACAGTTACAGGACTACAGTTATCATCGAACGGAGAATAGTTTAATGAAATAAAGCCCGAGCGGGGTCCGGGTTCGACAACAACATCTTGTGGCATGCTGACTGTTTCACAATTATTAACCGTAATCGCCCGCAATCTCACCCTATACGTTATGGGTAAAGTTGTTAAGTTTTCGAAACTTCGAAGGTATTGGTTTGAAAAGTCGGGGTCCGTTGGGCTTTGAATAGAATCTGTTGTGAAACCTGAACCTGCATCTATCTCCCAAATATATTGTTGGATAATATCCGGCTGAATTCCTACTCCATTATTTGCGAAAACCACATTAAGCGGGCTACAACCGCCGGGATTATCCGCTGATATATCAGCTATAGGTAACGGATCCACAGTAACCGGTACCACAATTAAATCGGAGCATGCATTTTGGTCTGTGGTAACCCTAAGCGCAACGTTATATGTGCCCGCTGCACCCATCATCCTGTCAAAAACAGTTTGATTATCGAATGTAGCATCTTTGATAAATGTGACTCCATCATAGTCGAAGTCCCACTCCCATAAAATTATTGTTTCAGAATTTACAGCTGCCAGGCTTGATAAATCTTGAAAACCGGTAAGCTCTCCTTCACAAACTTTGCTTGCAGCAAAATTAGCATCAGGGTTGGGATATACAATAACCTCTACCTCGTCTATGGTTTGGCAATCAGTAGCGTCATCCCGAACGATCAGTCGGGATGTATAAATACCCACGCTGGTGAATACCTCATCAAACGGGCCAAGCTGCGTAGATGAAAAGCCTCCGGCGCCAGGTTCTTCTCTAACCAACACATTATTTTCATCATAAAACTCCCACCTCCATCGGGTAAAAGCATTAGTGACCCCGGAAGATATATCATTGAATCTAACAGCAAAGTTTTGAGGGTTTCCAATATCCTGACAAAACAACCCTGGTATTGGGTTATTGCTAAGATCAGTAAGCCCGATTTGCGCGATAACGGTAGGAGAAATGGTGATTAAGCGTTCATACGTCGCTATACAACTGCTTTGCGCTGTTGGATTTTCAGCAGTCAACCTAACCAGTTTTTGACCTGCGGTATTGTAGACATACGTCGGATTATTGGCGTTGCTTGAAGATAGGAAAGCAACTCCTGCCGGATCATCATAAAATTCCCAGGTAAAATCCAGGCCTCCTGCTCCAGCAGTAAGGTTGTCAAAGTAAATTGTTTGACCGATGCAGAAAACATCAGTTATATTACCGGAAGCGTCATCCTCTCGGGTTATAAAGTCAGGCGTCGGGGCATCCACTACAACGATGTATGCAGTTGTAGATATAGCTTCCTCATAGTTTGGATTAGCAACATCCCCGTTCCATGGATTACAAACATTCCAATTGAACATGGTGATTTCAAAAGTATGCCCAACAAGATTGGCTGCATTGGCCGGAGCGTTCATTGGAAATGTTTGAGAGTTTGGCCCGTTAGCCGGAAAAGGTATTATGTCAATAGGCCCAAAATAACCGGCAGTAACGGGAAGTCCGGCCGTACCACGTGTTTGGGGTGTCACAAGGTTACCGGTACCGTTAGTTACGGGCTGGGTACTGCCATCTTCTAATGTCAGATCCAATATTGTGGCCGCCGGGTTGTGATTAGTACCGTATACAAACTGCACATGCCTCGTCTGCTCATTAGGTCTATCGGGCTCAACCGTAATATTACAATTGAATTCTGAGTTGTCAGTGAATATAGCGTTAACTACCGGGTTATTGTAACATACTTCATAGTTCAAAGGATTTATAAACAGCTGGGCATTGGCTTGTTCATCAGTGCCCCAAAAAAAAGCCGTTTGAATTTCTTCCGAAGTTGGGCAAAGTATACCATTGAGATAAATATAGGCGGTAGGTGTTATAGTGCATTGCCCATCGTTATCGAAATAAGTAAAACTGGGCGCTGAAGCGGTAAATACCGAATCCCCCATTGATGGCACCAACCCATTCCCAATATTAATAACGTCAATGTTATTTCCAGGATCATTCCATTCAAATCGGATTTCTATGTCGTTTGGATCTTGTGCGGAATTAAAAAAATAGGTAATCGTGAAATCTGTAACAGTAACCGGAGCACAGTCCTGGTCTGTATTAAAAGTGATATCTATCTGTGGACGAAGTGAACTACACTGTCCATAAGTATCTGAAACACCAACCCAAACTGACAAAAGACCTAAAAGGTAGGTTGCTTTTCTCCACATAGTTTCTAAAACGGGCAATTATCCATTTTAAAACCACCACAGACAATATTGAATACGTTGAAGTAAAGAATTGAAACCCAATAAGTTAAGTAAACAACCTAAGTAATCGACAAGTTGCTCTAAAAAAGGATTGAGTTGCTTTTAAGGCCGTTAAACATTTTAGTTGAAACTAATTCCAGAAGCCTTCTTTTCTGTTAAAAGTAGGACAAGGTATAAGTTTATTTTTACGTTTCACGCCTCGACGAAAGGGTTTGACAGAGAATTCATAGATCAATGAAATTTCATGGGCGCCTCCGACTCTCGTTTCTAAATCAGAAATAGTAAAATCATAGCTATATCCAACTTGAAAGCCGTTGAACTGAAGCGAAAGTATGAAAATAAGCGCATCTTGCTTCACCTGATCCTCTTCTGTATCTAGCAGCTGGAATGGACGAGGTATAGGAACCCCACGGTACCAAACGCCTAAACCGATCGGGTCGATATGGTATTGAACTCCAACGTCAAACTGAGAAAACGTATCACCTTGTCTGCGATAAACGAAAGATGGTGTCAGGTATGAAACTTTACTAATGGTTCTAGGTCCGCTATGCAATGGTATTCTCATACCCCCATGCAAGTTGTATCTGATGGATAGCCGACTTTCTCCTCCGATGAGAGAAGTGTTGGGTGTGTTGATATGATAAGCGCTTAATCCTATCCAGAGATTCCTATTATATAAAATAGCCCCTGAACCGAAATCAAAGTATTGCTCATTATCAATTCTGAAAACCGTTCCGTCGTTCGTGCCATTTTGATTGTTGGCCAATTCATCTCCTAGCTGGAGCTTACTTTGATCGATTCCCTGCCAACCGTAACCGAAATAGATACCGGGAGAAAAAACCCAATCTTTATTGAGCCTGACTTTGTACGAATAAAGGAGGCCGACATTTGTAGTTCTCCAACCTCCTGAACCCATCTGATCCGTGCTTGCCATTAATCCAAATCCACTACTTAATTCTCCTATAAACATCTCATAAGAAACTGCATAGGTAGCAAACGTCTGTGGTAAATTGGGCCATTGTAGTCTATGATTAACCACTAACCGCTGTTGGGGAGTAATTCCGGTGAATCCTGGGTTTAAATAAAGTGGGGCATTATAAAACTGTGAAAATTGCGGGTCTTGTGCCGATACCGACAGAGTGGTAATACATAAGCTAAAAAACACCAAATACTTTATAAACTTCATCATTCCCATTCTCAAGTTATCTAATCAGTGTAACATCTCCAACTCTCGTAGTGCGATTACCATCCGATAAAAGCAGATCTAAACGATATACATATACTCCGGCGGGGAACAGATTTCCTTTGGAATCATAACCATCCCATCCAAAATTTCTGTCATTACTTTCAAAAACCAGATTACCCCATCGATCAAAAATTACCATCTGGAATTCTACCACCCCTTCTGTTATAGGTAGGAACACGTCATTGATATTACCAGCTGAACCAGGATCTAGCGGATCGAAGGACCCTCCCGGAGGTCCGTCAATATTTGGTGTGAATGCATTAGGTGTTCTGGTGAAGCCACCCTCTTCTACAGTAACTACTAACGATGCAGTATCGCTGCAAACTATTCCATTACCATAATCGGTCGAGGCGGTTAAAAGAACTTTGTATTGACCTTCTAGTTCATAAACGTGCTCTGGTGTGGCTGCACCCTCGTCGGTTGTCCCGCTAGTAAAGTTTCCATCACCCCAGTCCCACAACCAGTCCGTTACAAATGTAGAAGAGTTGTTTATCGGCCTAAATGCTTGATCTGGAATAAATATAACATCTTGATTACTCCTGAAGTCCGCCACCGGATTTGATTGAACAACAATTGTAATTGAGGCCTGATCTTCATTTCCTTCACCAGGATAACCATTAGTACCTCTAACTACCACATTATATGCCCCCGCTTCGGTAAAAGTATAGGTTGGATTCGGAGAAATAAGCGTAGGCCTTCCATCATCAAAATCCCAAACCAGTTCATCAACAATAATATTTCTTGATAAAGATAAATCTTCTCTAAAACTCTCGAAGTTAACTGTTAGGGGTACACATCCCTCGGTTATATCAGAGACCGCTAACACAATTGCAGGAGCGGGAACCACTTGAATAAAATAACTTTCAGAATCGTTGCATGGGATCGATACATTGGGAGATTCTACATTTAACTCTGCCAGAAATCCGATGGAACCAAAAGGAGAGGGTTCTATAAAAGTGTAGATCAAATTAGGGCCGGTTACCGGTATGATATCTTCTCCGATTGAGAACTCATAGATATTAGAGGGGTTAAAATTATTTATCCTTATATCTATGGTAGCTGTTCCATTAGGCAACATCTGTACTTGAGGTGGGTTTTTCGTAAAAGCGAATCCATTATCCGGATCAGTGTATTGAACCTCAAAGTCGGCTAAAGCCTCTTCAAAAATTATATCTACGTTATCTATTGGAAATTCTTCACAGCCGTTTGCATCCTCCACTCTTACAATTGTATAACTCACAGATTCTGTGGCCAAAATAATATGCCTACTTGGTAAGTCCGTGAGTGTCTCCCTTGTTATCACACCATTTTCGGCTCTATCTAGGATCAATTGAAATGGTGCAGTTCCAAACAATTCGAATTCAATTGCTTCGGTATTACCTGCACATCTGAATCTTGTATTCTGGCCAACTTCAGGGTCAGGAGTTATTTGAGCGTTTACCGGTGGACTTAATGTCAAAGTAACAAATCCAGGTGCAAATCCTTCACATTGCGGTTCCCCGGGATCATCGGCGTTTAACTTATTATAAAAAGCTCTAATCGTATATCTGACAATAGCTGGGGTCGTACCATTATTATCGAGTACATGATCGATCAGATCACCATTGCTTCCGACTCCACTAACTGTTGGTAAATTAACTGTTCCCGAAACAACTTGGGCTTCCCAAGTAAAGAAATTACCTACACCTTGAAGTGGTATGCCAGCCTCGTCACCTGAACAACGTACGGGAGAAGCATCGAAAATATCAACTTCAGGAAGAGGATTCACAATCACATCTATTTCAATAGGGTCTCCGGTACATGAATTGTCAAATAATGAAAACGGTGTGACTGTATAAGTTATGGTTTGAGGCACATCTGAATTATTGATTAACGATAGGAATAGTGAATTGCCAAGGCTTTCAAATTCACCATCTACGTCAGGGTTATCAGTTACAGTCCATGAAGAGATACCGTTGGCAATATCAATCGGTAAATCAATTGTTCTAGGCTCACTACTACACACCTCTATCGTAGGTCTGGCTATCGATGGTATTAAATCAGCCGGATCCGGAATAACCACGGGCCTTGGAGTAACTGTAACCACCAGATTAACATCATCACCTACACATGTCCCGGAAGTTGAACCTACTATACGTGGAGTAAACCTGTAGGTTACCGTTTGATTGGCACTTGAAGGGTTATCAAATGTATCTGTAATTTCATCTCCCGGGCTGTAGACTGTACCTCCTAAGCTAAATCCAGTTACGCCACCAGTAGCTACAGGATCGCCATTTAAAACAAATTCTACATTCCCAGCTGATGGAGTTGTCGGTGTTGATAAGATATTATTGATATCATCTAGGCTAACTCCTTCGCAAATACTGATGAAGGTCTCTGAAAACTCTAATTTCGGCTCGGGCTCTACATTAACAGTAACCACGATCGGTGTGCCTGAAGTACAACCCACTCCATTTTTAGCACTAAACATCTGCGGTGTTATGGTATAGGTGAGTGTGCTGACTGTATTATCCAGGTTACGCGGTGTATCGTCTATAACAAACCCCTGAGGAAGATTTTGTCTAACAGGTGTAAAACCTGTTACTGCACCCGATGAGGATACTGTCACCGAGAAGGTTACATTTCCTGACGTAGGTACCGTGTTAGATTGCAGCGTTATTGATGTTGGGTCCTGGCTGCAAATAGCTTCATCAGGCGCTGGAATTACCGTTGGTTGGGCTTCTACCGTTAAAACAACAACTTGTAAAGGTCCCCTACAACCAGGCCCACTTATTGGCGCTATGTCATATTCGACAGTTAGTGGATTATCTGTAGGATTAGTAAATATGTCGTTTCTAATGTAATCAATATTACTACCTGTAAATCCGATGGAAGCGTTTCCTGCATTTGGAACTAATCCTGCAGCCGGACGAATATCAATGATTTCATAATTTGTAGCAACGGCGCTACCTGAAGATGTCGTTAGTTGAATTTCAGAAGTTTCGTCACTACATGTTATTGTATTCAGGTCAGCTACTTCCGGAGCAGGGTTAATTGTAAAGATTACCTGTGCATTCTCACCAATACACCCTGTTGCACTCACTGGAGCTATTGTATAAGTAACTGTGAGAGAGCTATTGGTTGTATTAGTGTAGGAATCGTTGAAAATAGCATTGGCAGCCACACCGTCTTGAATAGTAGAATTTGAGCCTCCCGGGATCAGTCCGCTTTGTACCGCTATTCCCGTGATGTTAAAGCTCGCGGCGGCAACTGTTCCAGCCTGTTCAACCAAGGTTATCATCGATGGCAAATCACTACAAACAGGTGCAGGGCTCAATGAAGGATCCAAAATAGGTTCAGGTAAGATCGAAATTTCAACATCAAAGGGTTGCCCCTCACAATTAGCCGAACTAAATGGTATTACCGTGTAGACAATACTCACCGGCGCATTAGTAGTATTTGTCCAGGCGTCGTCGGCAATTTCATCAGCAAATTTTCCTGTACCGGCACTAATCGTACCGCCACTTTGCGCTAAACCTCCGGGATTATTAATACTAATAGTGTAGAAGGCAGCATTCACAGAAATCCCGTTAGTACCCAAGTTGACGAGAGTTTCATCATCACTACACACTGGGAAAGGACCTGCTAGTGCAGTATCGACCACAGGTTCGGGCCTTATAGTGATAACAATATCTTGGGGAACACCAGTACATCCTCCTGTAGAGGGAGTTACAGTGTAGGTGGCAGTAATTGCCGCCGCAGATGTATTAGTTAGCTGGTCATCTATGTGTAGAGTACCAGCGGGATCAGCAGCAACGTTCACTCCACCAAAACCTTGAACAGACCCGTCAGACATTACCGGAGCAGACCAATTAAATATGGTACCTGAAGGTGAATTAGCCGGTTGTAGCAATATTTCACGGGCAGTAAACTCATTGCTGCATATCTCTTTATCCAGTGAAGTAGATATAATTGGCACAAAACGTACAATCACATTTTCTGTTTGTACGGGTCCTGCGGTACATCCGTTAATCTTGGGTGTCACCGCAAAAGTAACCGTAATATCATTGCCTAAAGGGCTAATATTTGTCAAGGTTCCGTTAATAGTCAGCGGTGCAGTAATGTCGGTTAGATCAGCGAAAGCACTACCACCAGTACTTACAAAATCAGTAGACATGACATCCACATCAAAGGTCAAGTTCCCTGGCATTGAGTTGAGCGTTGGAGAAGTTATGGCTATTGAGACATTATCTCCACCACAAATATCCGGCGTTGTGTTACTAAGAACAACCTGTGGAGTGGGTTCCACAACAACATCAATAGATTGCGTAATCCCGTCAGCACAGCCTGACAGTCTGGGAGTAACTTCGAATGTAACTGTTATAGCTGTATCGCTTGAATTAGTTAGCGTACCATTGATGGTCCCAGGGAAGGTCTGTCCAGGATTATCAACATAGGCAGAGCCTCCGGTATTTAGATCGTCAGTACTTAAAACCGTAATATCATAGAAAAGATTAGCCGGGGTATTAGGTACAGTAGGTGAGGTAAGATCAATGGCTACAGTACCTCCATTACAGATGGTTGAAGCTGTAACCAGATTCATAACTGCCGTGGGTGTTGGCTCCACAATAATATCAATATCTATGGGCGTTCCACTTGTGCATCCACTTAGTTTTGGCGTGTAGGTGAATGTCACGGTAATGTCTTCATCACTGGTATTGGTGAGTATGCCTAAGGTTGAGCCTGGATAAGTTTCATCCGCTCTATCAACAAATGCTGATCCTCCGGTAGCACCGGTATTTGTTGAGCTGACTGTAACATCATAAGTTAAGTCTAATGGATCACTGGAAGTGGATGTAGAAGCTACTGATATATCAACATTACCACCGTTACAAATCACCGCTGCCGAGTTGAGTGTCGCATTAAGCAATGGCGTAGGCTCAACAGTAACTACAATATTATCTACTGGTCCATTGGTACAACCAACTAGTTCAGGAGTGAACGTAAACGTAACATCAATAGCCGCATTGGTATTATTCACTAGATTAGTTGCAATATTACCTGGAAAAGCCTGCCCGGTAAGTCCATTCACGGACTCTTCTCCTGAAATATCTGCTAAATTGCCGGTAGAACTGGTAACAGTAACACCATAAGTTAGATCTGGAATGTTACTTGAAACAGTTGTTGACGCCACCGTGATATCCACAGCACCATTATCACAGATTGTAACCCCACTATTTAAGGTGGCATTTAATGTTGGAGTAGGCTCCAAAGTAACAACGATGTCCTGAACCGGTCCGGAAGCACACCCCGTTAATTGAGGTGTAAATCTGAATGTCACATCAATTGAACTACCCGTACTATTAGTCAAGTTCGTATTTATATTGCCGGGATAAGCCTGACCAGTCAATCCATCAATAGCTTCTTCACCGGTAATATCATTAAGGCTGCCTGTTGAACTAAGTATAGTAACAGCATAGGTTAAATTGCCAGGAATGCTTGATGCAGCCGTGTTGTTAACTGTGATATCAACATTATCACCGTCACAAATTACCGCAGCAGTATTCAACAATGGATCCAGGGTCGGCGTTGGTTCAACAGTAATGACAATATTGTCTGGAACACCATCTGGACAACCCGCTAATTCTGGAATAAATGAAAATGTTACCTCAATATTCGATGAGGTATTGTTAGTTAATGTTGTTACGATATTTGTCGGATATACCTGACCTATCAGTCCATTAATGGACTCTTCACCTGTGATATCATTCAAGTTTCCAGTCGAACTGGTCACCAAGACACCGTAAGTAAGGGCTCCGGGAACACTACTCACCCCAGGATTTGTAACTGAAATGTTGACGCTTCCTGAATTACAAATCGTAGATGGTGTATTGAGTATTGTATTTATGGTTGGTGTAGGTTCAAGGATGACCACTACATCTTCACTGGCCCCATCGACACAACCCGCCAGCTCTGGCGTAAAGGTGAAGGTCACCGTAATATCTGATGTGGTGGTGTTGACCAGGTTAGTGTTGACATTGCCCGGATAGGACTGCCCCGTTAGCCCATTGACCGCTTCTTCCCCGGTGATATCGTCCAAATCCCCTGTAGAGCTGGCCACGCTGATCCCGTAGGTCATGTCCCCTGGCGTGCTCGAATTGGCCAGGCTCGCAATATCGATGTTCA